>OLOG01000131.1_pt1 | contig 78699 bp, 83 predicted proteins | sample 1672351 | NCBI WGS metagenome assembly OLOG01 (sample SAMEA3136674, study PRJEB25190) | human gut metagenome | biome: human gut; feature: human-associated habitat; material: faeces | place: Austria | collected 2013 | reverse complement strand
TTCGGTTTATTGACCAATCCATCATATCCTAATTTTTCATAATTGTTAAGCCATGAAATAATTTGTGATTTACTAATATTGTATTCGATAATTAATGAGGTCTTAGATTCACCATTCAAAGCACGAGTGATAACTTCAAGTTTGAATTCGGGTGAATAAGTTCTGTTCTTATTTTTTTTGATCGATTCTTCCCCATGAATGTGGTATTTACGGATAATAATATTAATAGTGCTATTTGATACATTAAATTTTTTAGCTATTATTTGACATCCAAGTCGTTCATCTTCATAGAGTCGTACAATTTCTTTTTTGTCTTCATAAGTTAATTTTGCCATATTAAAAGAACCCTCCTTGCTGGCATGAATTTCAGATAATAATCGTTACTATCTGAGATTCATTTGTCCAACAAATTGGGTTCAGTACATTCAGACGTAGTTTTTATTTGTACTAACAGTAAAAGCCACGACAACAACAGCTCATTAAACAATTCAACATCAATACTTGATAACAACAATCCATAGATGTATCAGGTCGACCATAACTTTGACTCGTTGTACGATATTGAGCTGTGTTTCCTTGTAATTGTTGTAATAACATTATATATTGAAAGTTCATCGGTTCCATATTGACTGCTGTCCTAGCATACTCACGAGCACGAATATTATTACCAACACCATTTTCAGCTAAGGCACTATAATAAAACCACATTGCATTACGGGTACGAATTTGTCCTAATACTTGTAAGGCTTCGGGGAAACGACGGGCATTAATAAAGCCGGCAGCTTCATTAAATGCTTCTTGATCATTTCCAGTATATTGATAACTATAGCTGGTATAGCCACCTTGGTATTGATTTCCTTTTTTACGACTATCCATGATTGTCTTATAAGCATTTTGTACTTCTTTGAATTTTTCAGTATAAGCAGCTTGATTAGGATTGTTAATATTGGCATCAGGATGATATTTTTTTGATAAACGTCGATAGGCCTTTTTTACTTCATCATCACTGGCGTCAGGAGTGATACCTAATACATCATAAGGATTCATTTTTCTTCTCCATTCTTTTACTTTTGATGAGTGCATATTTTGTCCAAACACCACTGTAGATAATATTTTTAAGAATCTCGCTATTTTCGATAATAGGAAGTTTTTCAAAATAGAAACTACATTCACTCATCATCATTTCTAAAATATTGACATATTTTTCTTCAAAATCAGTGTTTTGATATTTATTTTTTAAAGGATTATAATGATTCTTTTTAATATCTTCTTCAATATCATCATAGGCATCAAGCAAATAAATAAATTTACCTAAATAAAATCCTAATTGATACAAATCATCCTTAAACGAATCATTATCATAAATCATGATATGCCCCATAATTATACCAAAATGACGAGATATTTCATCAAGATCTTGACAATTATTTTGTTCAAGATGATGAATTTGCTCAAGTTCTTTTTTTATAAGAGTACATTTTTCAGGATATTTCTTTTTGATTTTTTTCATACTTGCCTTTAGTAGTTGATGATAAATATTTTGATGAATACTATGATCATCTATCATATCATCCTCACACTTATAGTATGTTAAAATCATATTCATATCACTGGCATAATGACCATATTTGTTTTTTAAAACAATATGTTTTTTTGTAGGGTGAAGTGGACAACGATAACTTTCTATTTGACTTTGAGGTTCGTATAAAGAAGATAATAGCAAATAAACAAAAGTTAAATCATTACTTAAAGAAAGCTGTGCTTTTCTACCATAATCTTTTTTTAATATCTGACATAAGCCACAATAATATTGTTGGTAGATTTGGTCTTCTTTGATTTTAAGTTCTGGACGATTTGTTGTAACATATCCAAACATGATTAAGTTCTCTTTTCAAAACGTTCATGACATTGAGGACAAGTCACAATAATTTTTCCTTTTCCTTTTGGTAGTCTTACCATTTGTTTACAATGAGGACAACGAAAATATTTATGTTGACGATCATGTAAACGTTTATTTTGTAAATTGAAAAATTGAGTAATTGGTTTAATCAATTGAGTATACTTTGTATTTTCATTGTATCGTTTATAGATTTGTTTGGAAAACATACGGTAAATGACAATAAACCATAAGATATAGCCTAATATTAAGATAGCAGGTTGATTAATAAACATATTTAAAATAAATAACACAATAACAAATACAAGTAAATGGTTATTTAATTTATCAATTCCATAACGACCTTGCATAAAACGAATTAATTTTTCTTTCATATTCATACTCCTTATTTTTCTAGCATTATAAAAAGAAACTGTTAACCTAAAATGAACTATTTTATTATGACATGATTTTTTTGATTAATCAAAATAAATTCATATTACTGATGCTTAAAATAAAGAGGGATTTCTTGCATTATTTGACATTCTTTATTTCTTCTTTTTATTAAAATAATTTAAGAGGAGAATGTCATGAAAAGAAGATTATTTATAATGGGAATGATGTTGTTATTGCTTTTTACACTACCTGTTTTTAAAATAAAAGCTAAAACAACGAGTCAATCAAATATCAATTATCAAATTAATGTAACCTATATAGATCAAGAAAGTCAAAAACAATTAGCTCATTCTATTGTAAAACAAAATGCCAATACTCATTATAATTTGAACAGGTCATTTAAAGGCTATCAACAAGTTAAGATAAAAGGAGATGAAATAAAAGGACTTTTAAATCATAATAAATACATTGAAGTATATTATACTCCCTATCGAAGTTGTTTAACGGTCAAACTTAAAAAAGAAAATAATCAAGCTTTAAAAGGGACGGTTGTGGTTTTATATAAAAAAGAAAACGGTAAAGAACAAATCATAGAGATGTCTCATCAAGAATCACAGTATAGCTTTACTTCATTGAAAGATGGTAAGTATTTGCTATACCAAAATAAAGTTCCAAAAGGTTATATCAAACTAAACAAACCAATTGAAATCATGATTAAGAAAGGAAAAATTTATCATCAAAATAAATCAATTCATCAACTCATTATAAAAAATAAACAGATAAAAAAATCGCAAAAGAATCCTCATCAACAATTCTACTTGTATATTATTGTTTTACTTATACTGATAAGAGTGATGTTTATTTTAAAGACCTATTATAAAAACAAACAGGGTAAGTAGTCGTAGTCAATGATTTGTGTTAAAATCATCGTGAGGTGGAAGTATGCTAGTAAGTATTGAACATGCATTTAAAAAATATGGTGAAAAGATGATTGTCGATGATGCTCATTTTTATTTAGATCAAAAAGATAAAGTTGCTTTAATTGGTGTAAATGGTACAGGTAAATCTACATTGTTGAAGATGATTGCAGGTCAAGAAGCATTTCAAGGGCAAGTAATGTATCAAAAAGATATTAAAATTAACTATTTATCACAAAATCCAGTATATCAAAATGGTGATACGATTTTAGAAACAGTAAAGAAACAAATTGATACCAAAGATTTAAACTTATATGAAATTAAAACGATGTTACATCGTTTTGGAATGGAAGATGAAAATAGACTAGTTGATCATTTATCGGGAGGACAACTAAAAAGAGTGGCTTTAGCGATTGCTCTAATGAAGCCATGTGATCTACTTATTCTTGATGAACCAACCAATCATATAGATAATTCGATGATTGAATATTTAGAAAAATATTTAATAAAATGGAAAAAAGGATTATTGATGGTGACGCATGATCGTTATTTTTTAGAGCGAGTATGTCATCGTATTGTTGAATTAAGCCAAGGACATCTATATAACTATGAAGCAAATTATTCTCAATATTTAGAATTAAAACAAATGAGAATAGAAAATGATTTGAATGCTCAAAGAAAAAGAAAGAATTTTTTAAAGAAAGAATTAGAATGGGTACGAGCAGGAGTACAAGCACGTACTACTAAAAGCAAGGATCGTTTACAACGATTTGAACAGTTAAGTCAAATAGCAGATGTTGCTGTAGAACAAAAAGTACAACTCATGGATGTATCAAGAAGATTAGGAAAGAAAACGATTATTTTACATGATATATCACATTCTTTTGGTGAACACTTATTATTCCAACCCTTTTCTTATACTTTTAAAAGATATGATCGGATAGGTATATTAGGAGATAATGGAACAGGAAAATCAACTTTACTTAACATTATTACGCAACAAATAAAACCGACATCAGGAAGTGTTGAAATAGGAGAAACTGTGCATTTTGGTTATTTTAAACAAGGCTATGAAGATTTACCATTAAATAAAAAAGTCATTGATTATATTCAAGAAGTTGCGAGTTATCAACAATTTGGTAAGGAAACATTGTCTGCTAAAAATATGTGCGAACGTTTCTTGTTTGATGCAAAAATGCAACATACCTTGATTTCACGTTTATCAGGTGGTGAAAGAAGAAGACTTTATTTACTAAGGGTTTTAATGACAATGCCTAATGTTTTGGTACTTGATGAACCAACTAATGATTTAGATATTGATACTTTGACAATTTTAGAAGATTATTTAGATTCTTTTGCAGGAATGATTATCGTTGTAAGTCATGATCGTTATTTTTTAGATCGTATATGTGATGGTTTATTTATTTTACAAAATCAAACTTTAAGATATCAAAATGGGGGATATAGTAGTTTAATTGATAGTCAAACCCAAAAGGAAAAGAAGGAATCTAATGGAGCTCATGATTATCGTAAAGCAAAACAAAGTCGTTACCGTATGCCTTATTTAGAGAAGAAAGAACTAGAAACAATTGAAGGAACAATTCAAGATTTAGAAAAACAAGTTTCAGCATTAGAGGAACAACTTAATAGTTTGGAAGATTATCAAGAGATAGCTAAGATATGTTATCAAAGAGATCGCTTAAACGAAGAACTTGAACAAAAAAATGAACGCTTTTTAGAACTATTAGAGCTAAAAGAAAAAGAAGAACAAAGCTAATGAATGCGCTTTAAATATCATTGACTTTTATGTATATACAAGCTATGATATGAAAAGTGAAGGAGATTAGAGTATGAAAAGATTATTAAACTGTACAAGTAGTGAAATGTTAAAGATGGATGGTCAACAATTAAAGCAAGCCATTCTTGCAAGTGAAGGTAGAACTGTTATGACTGAAACAGTTGTGGCTATTGAACCTTTATTAGGTGATTTAACAAATGCTGAATTAGCTGTATCATTTGGTAGTGATATGGTTTTATTAAACTGTTTTGATTGTCAAAATCCTAAAATTGCTGGAATTGAAGATTGTGAAAACCCTGTTAAAGAATTACAAAGATTAGTGGGAAGACCAGTAGGATGTAATTTAGAACCAGTAGATTTAGATGCCGATATGATGGAAGAACGTCATACTATTGCCTCAGGAAGACAAGCAACTAAAGAAACATATATTAAAGCTCAAGAATTAGGGTTTAATTTTATTTGTTTAACTGGAAATCCTGGTGTAGGTGTCTCAAATCATTCAATCTGTGAAGCTATTAAGGAAGCTAAAAAGTATTTTAAAGGATTAATTATTGCCGGTAAAATGCATGCTGCTGGTATTGATGAACCAATCGTAGATATGGATAGTATTAAAGAATTTATTGAAGCTGGAGCAGATGTTATCTTAATGCCAGCAGTGAATACTGTTCCTGGTTTATCTGAACAAGAAGTAACAGAAGCATGCCGTTATATTAAAGCTCATGGTGCATTATCTTTAAGTGCTATTGGAACAAGCCAAGAAGGTGCTGATGAAGCCACAATTAGAGAAATTGCGTTATTAAATAAACGTTGTGGTGTTGATATTCAACATATTGGTGATGCTGGATTCTGTGGAATTGCTTTACCAGAAAATATCATGGCTTTATCTATTGCTATTAGAGGAAAACGTCATACATATCATAAAATTGCTTCATCTATTAATAGATAATTCAAAGTCGACTTGGGTCGACTTTTTTTTATTTTGGTTTAAAATAAAGATGAGGAGAAAATCATATGAAACATGTATTTATATTAAAATCAGGAACCGATCAACAATTTTTAAATCAGATTATTGCTTGTATGCAAGGATATCAATACGAATTTCGTTTTACTCAAAATTTGGATGAAGCAAGAGAAATCGCTTTAGAATACCAAAAACAAAAGTGTCGGCTTTATGCTGTAGGGGGTGATGGCTTTGTTCATAAAGTAGCAAATGGTATGGCTTATAGCCAAAATGAACTCGTAGTCATTCCACAAGGAACAGGTAATGATTTTGCTAGATCACTTTATCAAAGTAGAGATCCAATTCAGATTTTAAAGAAAAGTCTAACATTAAAAGCGCAACCTTTTCATTTAATTAAGTGTAATGATGTTTATTGTATTAATATATGTTGTTGTGGGCTCGACGCACAAATAGCGAATCAAGTTCATTTAAAAAAATATCCCATCATACCGCAATCATGGCAGTATATGATACAAATATTAAAACAAATCATCACATTACCAAGCTATTCTTTAAATATCACTTATGATGATTTACAAATATATCGTGGGAATGTAACAATTGGTGCGTTTTGTAACAGTCAGTATTTTGGTGGTGGTTTCTACATTGGCTATCATACAGGCTGTAATCAAGATTTAATTGATATAGAAGTTGTTGATGCTATCTCTAAAAAGGAATTACCATTTTATGCATATCATTTATTAAAAAGAACTTTACATAAGACAAAGAAATATCATCACTATCAGTACTCTCATATTGCTTTAGATATTCAACAAAACGTTAATATTGATGGTGAAATATTTGATAGGGGACATTATGATTTAAAGATGTGTCCTCATGCACTTTATGTTGTCAGTGAAAAACATATCAATCAACATTGATTTGTATTATAATAGGATTGATTAAAAAGGAGTTATAATAATGGAAATAAAACTAAAAACGGACTCAAGAAAAGTCAAACCAGGGGATACATTTATTGCGATTCGTAATGTTGAACGTGATGGGCATGATTATATAGAGAGTGCTATTAAAAATGGAGCAAGTAAGATTATTTGTGAAGAAGGAAATTATGACGTTGAAACAGTGATTATTCCTGATACAAGAGCTTATTTAAAAGATTATTTGTATCAAAATTATTATCCTGAATTTAAAGATATGAATTTAATCGGGGTAACCGGTACAAATGGGAAAACAACTATTTGTTATATGATTTATCAAATGCTAGAAATGTTAAATCATCCAGCTAGTTACATGGGAACAATTGGTTTTTATTATCATCATCATTATCTTAATATGGTGAATACGACGCCTGATGTTGATGTTTTATATGATTATTTTTTAAAGGCTAAAGAAGCAGGATGTAAGACAATGGTCATGGAAGTGAGCAGTCATGCTTTAGCTAAAGACCGTATACATGGTTTAGAATTTGATGAAGTCGCTTTTACTAATTTAACACAAGATCATTTAGATTATCATAAAACGATGGAAAATTATGCAAAAGCAAAACAACTATTATTTAAAAAAACTAGAAATAATAAAATAGCCATTATCAATGGTGATGATCCACATGCACATTATTTTATGTTGGATCATAATTGTAATGAAATCATTAGTGATCATCAAGGTGATTTGGTTATTAATGAAATTAAATTTACTCATTTAGGAACATATTTTTCTTTTGATTATCAAGGAAATCATTATCAAACCAAAATTCAAATGGTAGGTAGATATAATGTTTACAATTATTTAACTGCGTTGTTGCTAATTCATCATTTGGGTTATCGTATTGAAGATATTTTAGCGTTGAATGATCGTTTAAAAGCACCTAGTGGACGTATGGAACTCATTGAATATCATCAAAATGGTATTTTTGTAGATTTTGCACATACACCAGATGCTGTTAAAAATGTCTTGGGAAGTGCAAAAGAATTTAAAAAAGGAAGAATTATTACTGTGATGGGATGTGGCGGTGATCGTGATCCTTTAAAACGTCCGATTATGGGTGAAATAGCAAGTGAAGGCAGTGATTTTGTGGTGATTACAAGTGATAATCCACGTAGTGAAGATCCTAATAAAATCATTGATGATATCGTTAAGGGATTAAAACATGAAAATTATATGATTGAACCAGATCGTAAAAAGGCAATTGTAAAGGCAATGGATATGTTAGAAAAAGATGATATTTTACTCGTACTTGGCAAAGGACATGAAAATTATCAAATTACCAGTACTGGTAAACATCATTACAGTGATCAAGAAGAAATCCAAAAATATATTGATCAACATGAAGGAAATGCATGAGAATTATTCAATTATCTATAGATGATATCCATTATCAATACTGTCCTTATCGACAAGGTACTTATGATTCAGTCAAAAGAATAGGTTTGTCTTTTCCTATCAAAGTTATTTACAAAGATAATCAATATTACTGTCAAGATGGACATAAACGATTATCCATTATTCATGATTTAATTGAAAATGAGGAAGGATATCTTCATTTAAAAAAAGTTCCTGTTATAGCTTTAAATGATGGAAGTACACGCTCTAATGATTGTTGGCGAGGCAAAAATACACATTAAGGAGGATTAAAATGAGTTTATTTCAGTTAGAAAATAGAATTGATTATTATTTTCAAGAAATTTCAAATATTCCAAGAGGTTCAGATAATGAAAGAGGTATTCGAGATTATATTGAACGTTTTGTAGTAAGTCATGGTTTATCTGGTGCTTTTGATGAAGAAAATAATAATTTCATTGTATATAAAGAGGCAAGTAAAGGTTACGAAAATCATGAACCGGTAATGTTGCAAGGACATTTAGATATGGTTTGTGAAAAAAACAATGATAGTCAGCATGACTTTTTAAAAGATCCTATTGAACTTATCGAAGAAGATGGATTTTTGCATGCGAATAAAACAACTTTAGGAGCTGATGATGGGGTAGCTATTTGTTATATGTTAGCTATTTTAGAAGATCAAACACTCAAGCATCCACCATTAGAATGTGTCTTTACTGCTCAAGAAGAAGTTGGCTTAAAAGGAGCAATGGCGCTTAATAAAAGTCATATTCATGCTAAAAGAATGATTGGACTTGATAGTGGGGATGAAAAAGTGGTGACAATCAGTTGTTCTGGTGGTAGAAGAATGATGGTTGAAAAAGAATTACATTATATGAAAAACAATCTTCCTTGTTATCAAATTACAATTGGTGGATTAAAAGGTGGTCACTCAGGAGATTTGATTCATTTAGAAAGAGGTAATGCTAATAAATTAATGAGTCGTCTTTATTATCAGTTCTTGTTAAATGATATTGACTTTGCATTAGGAAGCTTACAAGGTGGATTAAAGGATAATGCGATTCCTCGAGAATGTGTAAGTGTTTTTGCAAGTCATAGTGATGCACAAAAAATAAAGGATATAGTAGAAAAAGTTGAACAAGAAATAAAGGCTGAACTTCAAGAAAGTGATGCAGGGTTATCTATTCAATTTAATCAAACTACGGCACTTGATCAAACTCTTTCACTTCAAGAAAGTCAAGATATTATTAAAATGATGTATTTATTACCAAATGGTTTTCAACATAAATCATTAGATATGGATTTAACAAATGTTTCTTTAAATATGGGAGTTGTTAATATGGAACAAGATTTACATATTTTATATTCAATTCGTTCACCATTTGAATCAGCAAAAGATGAATTATCTCATCAAATTGCCCTTTTAGCAGAATTATTTAAAGGAAAAACATATATTGAAAATAATTATCCAGGATGGAATTATGATCCACATTCAACACTTAGAAAACAATATATTGATTTTGTTAGAGAGAGTGAAGGTATTGAGTTGATAGAAGAAGGAACACATGGCGGTTTAGAAACAGGAATTTTTAAAGGGGCTATTCCTGATTTAGATATTGTTACAATGGGTCCTAATATGTATGATATTCATACGCCTGATGAAAGATTAGATCTTGCATCTTATCATCATTGTTATCAACGGTTGATTCATTTTTTAGAAAGACTATAAAAAAACAAAAGAGAATTTTCTCTTTTGTTTTTATTTAATCAAAAAGTTTATTCATAAGTTCTACAGTATCCATAGCATCTTTGACATAATAATCAGCATTGATTTCTTTTGCGTAATCTGGCGTTAATACAGCACCACCAACAAAAATAGGACAATCAATATGATTTTCTTTTAATAAAGTAATGGTATCTTTCATAGAAATAACGGTTGTTGTCATTAAAGCACTTAAACCTATAGCTTGAGGATGATGTTGCTTGTAGGCTTCTAATACGGTTTCTTTAGGTACATCTTTTCCTAAATCAATGACATCGTATCCGTAGCTTTCTAAAACGACTTTAACTATATTTTTTCCAATGTCATGAATATCTCCATGAACAGTAGCAATAATGATTTTTGCTTTTTTATTTTGGTCTTGTGTTTGGAAACCTTGTTGAATGATTTCAAAAGCAATTTTGCTTGTTTCTGCTGCTTGAATTAATTGTGGTAAAAAGATTTTATTTTGTTCATAGTCTTTACCTACTTGGTCTAATGCAGGAATAAGGATCTCGTTAATGATAGAAAGACCGTCTTGGTTTTCAAGCATTTGTTTTGTTGCTTTAGTAGCTTCATCTTTTAGACCGTGTAATACAATGTCGAATAAAGACATTGTTTTTTGTTCAGTTTTTATTGTTGTTTCTTGATTGGCTTGGTGGTCAATATAAACTGTAGCATCATGATCATAATTATAAAGAACATTGAAAGCGTCAATAGTACTCATAAGTTCTTTATCTAATGGATTAATAATAGGTAAATCTAAACCAGCTGACATCGCCATGGCTAAAAATGTTTTATTAAGTAAAGGTCTATTAGGTAAACCAAAAGAAACATTACTTACTCCTAAAACGGTATGGACACCAAGTTGTTTAACCATACTGACAGCTTTAACTGTTTCCATGACTTCTTTTTGTTGAGCAGAAGCTGTCAATACAAGACAGTCAATGATAACATCTTTTTTATCAATACCATATGTAGCGGCTTTTTTGATAATCTTTTTAGCAATTTCATAACGCTCTTCAGCTTTTAAAGGAATACCATTTTCATCAAGGGTTAAACCAATAACAACACCACCGTATTTTTTAACGATTGGGAAAATCTCTTCCATAATTTCATCTTTACCATTAACAGAATTAATTAATGGTTTTCCATTATAATAACGACAAGCTTGTTCAATGGCACTGGCATGAGAACTATCGATTTGTAAAGGAACATTTAAAACTTCTTGTAATAATTTAATAACATGCTTCATGGTCTTTGTTTCATCAATGCCAGGTAAACCAACATTGACATCTAAAACATGGGCTCCTGCTTGTTCTTGTTTAATACCTTCTACAACTAATTCATCATAACGTTGTTCTTTTAAGGCAGCTTTTAATTTTTTCTTCCCAGTTGGATTTAAACGCTCCCCACAGACAACAACATGATGACCAAATTCAACTGTTTGACTACCACTGGATACTCTTGTTGCTTTTTGGACAGTTCTTTTTTTAACAGGTTGATGACAATGAGCGATTAATTTTTCAATAAATTCTGGGGTAGTACCGCAACACCCGCCAATAATCGCAACACCATGATCAAGGTGAGGAAGACAAGCTTCACTAAATTCATCACTTGACATGTGATAACATGTTTTACCATCAACAAGAACTGGTAAACCAGCATTAGGTTGAACCATGACAGGTAAATGAGTATATTTTAATATTTGATCTAAAATAGGAGTAATTTCTTTAGGACCTAAAGAGCAATTGAGACCGAGGGCATCAACATTTAACCCTTCTAAAATATTGACCATGGTTAAAGGATCACATCCAGATAGGGTACGTTGATTAGCTTCAAAGGTCATTGTAACGAAAATAGGTAAGGATGAGTTTTCTTGGATGGCTAAAATAGAAGCTTTAACTTCATAGATATCAGTCATTGTTTCTAATAAAACAACATCAACATCGTCCTTAATAAGGTCAATCATATCTTTTATACTTTGATAAACTTGGTCGAAAGTCAAAGTTCCCATAGGTTCCATTAATTGTCCTACGGGTCCAATATCAAAAGCAATATACGCATCAGGATTAACACGATCACGTGCGATCTTAGCGTTTTCTACAGCTTTTAAAATCACTTCCTGGTAACTGTATTTTGATTGTTCAAGTTTTAAAGGATTGGCTCCAAAAGTATTAGTTGTAATAAAATCGGCCCCCGCTTTTAAATATCGTGAATGGATATCGATAAGTAAATCCGGATGATCAATATTATAATATTCAGGAACTTCGCCACCTTTTAATCCAGCGTTTTGTAATTGAGTTCCCATGGCTCCATCAAATAGGAGTATTTCTTTATTTAGTTTGTCTTGTAACATCTTTGACCTCGCTTTCTAAATTGACAATGTTCAATTTGTTTACAATGATGACAACTTTTTTTAGTTTTATCTTGTCCTAAACCAATGATGCCAATCATTGATTTTTGAGGAAGAAGTAAATCATTATTTTGAATCGTTAATCCAATATGCTTAGAACAATCTAATAATTGCGCAAGTTCTCGATTTAAAGAAAGAGGAACACGACCATAGCCTGGACAAAAACGGAAAGTTCTTTTTTCTTTAATGATTGTTTCTTCATATTCATCACAACATGCTTCAAGATAACTGCTACCAATGGCATCCATAATGGTAGCTTTAGTCATATTAATTAAATATAATTTTTTCATTGTTCTTTCAAATGCTACACCAAGAGTGCATCCAATAACAATAACTTCATGACAATCTTGAAACAACGTTATTAAATCATCATACTCTAAGGAAATATGATGAAGTCTTAGAGGATGATGATTGAGTGGATAGCGTTGATAGACAACTTTAAAATGGGCAATTTGATTAATTTCATCTAAACATTCGTTAATGAGTTTTTCGGTTTGTATATCGATAGATTGCCCTTGATATCCTAAATATTTAAGGGCTTGTTCTTTAATCTTTGAAATATTCACGACGGATAGCTTTTGTTCTTTTTAAAATTTCTTCAGCAATTTCAGGTTTATTCATTGTATAAATATGAATACCATCAACACCTTGACTCATTAAATCAATAATTTGATATGTTGCATAATGTAATCCAACTTCTTTACAGGCTTCTGGATCATCTAAAAAGCGTTCCATCATACTTGCAAGCGAATAAGGAATTGAACAATCTGATATTTTAGCTAATCTTTTTAATTGTTTAGAACTTGTAGCTGGCATGATTCCAGCAATAATAGGAACGTTAATGCCTATTTGGCGAGCACGTTTAATTAAACGATAATAATATTGATTATCGAAAAATAACTGAGTGACAAGATATTTAGCTCCAGCATCTACTTTCTTTTTTAAGTTTTGAAGGTCTTGTTCAAAGCTTTCTGCTTCAAAGTGAGTTTCTGGATAGCAAGCTCCTGATAAACAGAATTGATCAGGAAATTGTTCACTAATAAATTCATTTAAATCACTTGCGTATTTAAAATCTCCTTGTAAATCTCTTTGATCATAGTCTTGAGGATAATCCCCACGTAAGGCTAAAATATTTTCAATATTATTATCCTTTAATTCATTTAAAATATCGATTAAATCTTCTTTGGATGTATCAATACAGCTTAAATGAGCAACGGCTTCAATATGATATTGATTTTTAATAATAGATGCAATTTTAGCAGTATTCTTACTTGTAGAACCACCAGCTCCATAAGTAACTGAAATAAAATCAGGATTTAATTTAGCTAATTGACTAATTGTAAGAAAAATGGACGAAAGATCATCACCATGATTTTTAGGTGGAAATATTTCGAACGATAATGTTGGTCTTTTATTTAATAAGTTATTTATTTTCATGTTTCTCTACCTCTTTTTCTACATTATATAGAATTATGAAATATGCGTAAATAATAAAAAAATTATAATTTGCTATAGATTAAAACTATAACAAATTATAAATATAATGATTCATTTTATCAATATAAATTTGTCCTATTTTTGATAATGCAACATTTTTTTGTTTAATATAACCAATTTCAATCATATCATCTAATTGTAAAGGAATAGCAATAATATCAGGATTTAATTCTTTAGAAATAATGCCTGTAGAAATGGTATAACCATTTAATCCTAATAAAAGATTAAAAAGGGTAGCACGATCATTGACTTGAATTGACTTTTTATGGGTGTAGGTACTGCCAATCTCTTCAGAAAAATAAAATGAATTTTGATTTCCTTGATTGAACGATAAATAAGGATAATCATTGAGTTGTTCTAAAGATAAAATAGAAGCAGAAGCTAAAGGATGATGTTTACCTATAAAAACATGGGGCTGAGCTTTAAATAAAGAATGAAAGGTCAATTGGTTTTCTCTAAATAACTTTGTAAGTACTTTTCTATTAAAGTCATTTAAATATAGAATACCTAATTCACTCTTCATACTCTTTACATCTTCGATAATTTCAGCAGTTCTTGTTTCTTGAATAGTAAAATCATATTCATTATAGCCATATTCTTGAATTAATTCGATAAATGCACTAATCGCAAAAGAATAATGCTGGCAAGATATAGAAAATTTAATTTTTCTTTCTGTTTGATCTAAATAACGTTCTTCTAATAAATGTGTTTGTTCAATAATTTGCTTGGCATAACCTAAAAATTCCTGTCCTTCATTTGATAAAGAAATACCTTTATTGGTACGATTGAAAAGAGTAATACCAAATTCTTGTTCTAATTCTTTGATAGCACTAGATAAACTAGGCTGTGAGACATAAAGTTTTTTAGCTGCTTCATTCATTGAACCGCTATTAGCAACTTCAATTAGATATTTTAATTGTTGTAATGTCATTTCGATTCCTCTAAGTGATCAAGAATAAGTTGAATAATACGTGTAATTTGGTCATTTAGTGAAGCAAGCGATAATACTAAAATTAATAAATCTTCTTGATTGTTTAAAGGTAGTTGATAATCTTTTAAATATTGATGGATGAATTGAGGTAATTCATCTTGTTGTTTATCTTGTATTTGATAAAATTGATTATAAATATTTTCTAAAGAAATATTTTCTTGGTAGTAAGGGGTTAATAATTGTTTGATTTCTTGAATAGTAAGAGAGTTTTTTAATTGATAAATCATTAACATTGATATGATTTGTTCTTTTGAATATTTTTTTCCTTTAATAGGCGTAATAACTTTAGCTTTACTATAATTATTAACCATTGTTTTTGTTAGTAATTTATCGTCTTCATATCTTTTATTATTTTCTAATTTTTGATCAAAAAGGGTAATAATTTGATCGATGTATAAATCCAAATCAGGAATATCATCTGATGAAAGATGACTTTGACTTGCTACTTGATGAATAATCGTTTCCAACTCTGTTTGTGTCATATGTATACCTCCAAGCCAAATTCTATAACAAAGTTACAATAAGTTCAAGATACGGTATTGGAAACTACTTCATTAAATTGAATATTGGTTTTTTTAAGGGGTTATTGTATAATGACGATGGGTGATAAAATGAAAAATATAAGTACAAAAAATAAAATATTTTATCTTATTACGATTTTAGTCATTGTAATAGGAGATCAGTTAACAAAGTTTATTGTTGATTCATCAATGAAACTAGGTCAATCACAAGAGATTATTTCTCACTTTTTTTATTATACTTATTCTCATAATAAAGGAGCAGCATGGGGGATGCTAACAGGAAGAATAGGATTGTTTGTTATTGTTTCCGTTGTGGCGGTTGTAGTGATGGCTGTTTATTTTAATAAAACAACACCAAAAAATGTGTTAACACGTTATGGTTTAGTTCTCACATTTAGTGGTCTTATTGGTAATTTGATTGATCGTTTATGGTTAGGATATGTACGTGACTTTTTAGATTTTATTATTTTAGGTTATGATTTTCCTGTCTTTAATATTGCTGATATGGCAGTTGTGATTGGAGTAGGACTTATTATTGTAGAAATATTATTAGAGGAGTATATACATGGAGAAAGTTAATTTACAGGCAACAAAAGACGATATTCGTTTAGATAAAGAATTAGATCAACATTTTCCTGATTTATCAAGAACGTTGATACAAGATTATATAAAAAAAGGACTGGTGACAGTTAATGGAAAAAAAGAAAAGGCAAGTTTTAAATTAAAAGAAAATGATTTAATTGAAGTAACCATTCCTGAAAATGAAAATATGGATATTGAACCAGAAAATATCCCTTTAGATATTGTTTATGAAGATCATGATGTCATTGTAGTAAATAAACCTTCAGGTATGATTGTTCATCCTAGTCAAGGTATCGTTAGTGGAACGCTTGTTAATGCATTGTTATATCATTGTCATGATTTATCGGGTATTAATGGAGTAAATAGACCAGGAATTGTACATCGTATTGATAAGGAAACAAGTGGTTTATTAATGGTAGCTAAAAATGATGTAGCTCACCGTTCTTTAACTGAACAATTAAAAGAACATAGTGTAACACGTCGTTATATTGCTTTAGTTCATGGTAATATTCCTCATGAATTTGGTAAAATTAATGCGCCTATCGGTCGTGATCGTACTAATCGCCAAAATATGACCGTAACGAAAGAAAATAGTAAAGAAGCGATTACCAACTTCAAAGTATTAGAAAGATATGATGATATGACATTGATTGAATGTCGTCTTGAAACAGGACGTACGCATCAAATTAGGGTACATATGGCTTATATTGGTTATCCGGTTTATGGTGATCCTAAGTATGGTTATAAAAGAGATGACCAAAGTCATGGTCAATATTTACATGCAAAAGTTTTAGGTTTTATTCATCCAACAACTGGTGAATATTTAGAATTTGACAGTGAATTACCAGATTATTTTCAAGATAAAATAAAAGAGTTGAAAGGAGAAAAATAATGGCAAGTAAAATTATTTCTTGGACTCAATACTTTATGGGAGTAGCTAAGTTATCAGCTTATCGTTCTAAAGATCCTAATACTCAAGTAGGTGCTTGCATTGTGAGTCCTCAAAATAAAATTGTTGGTGTGGGTTACAATGGACTTCCTTGGGGCTGCGAAGATGATGAATTTCCTTGGCAAGTAAGAGAAGGAGAATTATATGATACAAAATATCCTTATGTTGTTCATGCAGAATTAAATGCTATTTTAAATAGTACTGCACCATTAAAAGGATGCCGTATTTATGTTTCATTATTTCCTTGTCATGAATGTGTCAAAGCTATCATTCAAAGTGGTATTGCTGAAATTATTTATGAAGATGAAAAATATAACGGAACACCTAGTGATCGTGCTGCTAAACGGATGCTAGATGCAGCGGGTGTTAAATATACAAAAGTAGAACCTTTTGAATTAGAAGTTAAATAAAAAAGAAGCGCTTATTTTTTTAGTGCTTCTTTTACTCTTTTAAAGTTTGTCATATTTGTTTTGGTTACTTTAAGTAACATCTTTTCACCATATTTTCTTGCAATATCTACTGCTACATTTTCAACAGCGGAAGTTGTGCCACGAGGTAGTTTTATTTTTAAACTGCGAGACATATTATTAAAATACTGATAATATGCATACCTTGATAATATTGCAGAACACATAATTCCTAAATACTTCTCTTCACCTTTTTGTTCAAAAGATAAATCCTTAACAACAATTACTTCATTTTTTAAATAATTATAATAAGTTTTAGGAGAAACAAATTGATTTACCACTTTTTTATCAATTTTCATTGCCACTTTTTGCATTACATTCGTTACAGCTTGATTATATAATTTAGCTTTAATGTTAGCTAAATTAAAACCTTCTTGTGCCATATGATTATAATGCGAATTATCTAATATAAGCAAACTGTAAATTAAACGATCTTTTATTTCACGAGCGGTCTCAATTATTTCTTTTGAAGTCATTGTTTTAGGATCTCGAATATTTAAACTCACTAACCAATCAAAGTCACGTTCGTCGACGTAACAAGCAACAACGCATAATGGACCAAAAAAGTCCCCAGAACCTGTCTCATCACAACCAATATGTGATAAGTCGTAATAATTTTTTGCGCGCTCATCATTTAACGCTGATACGTTACTCCCATGTTCATTTAAAGGAGCGTGATATGAGGCATGCATGTTTATAATGTTTGAATTTGCAGAACAATTATTTTTTTCTACATTCATGTTTTATCTAACCTCCTGACGTATATTAATTATAGCATAAATTTGTCATTTTGACACTATATTTTTGTTTTGGTACAATAATCCAAGGGGTGATGACATGATTTGGCAAATGAAACCGTTCATTATAGATTTTATTGTCGTTTTATTTTTTCTTTTGATGATTTTTATAGGTCTTATTAAAGGATTTGCAGTAAGACTTTATGATTTTTTAGCTACTATTTTAGCTGTAATCGTGGCTTATTTTTTGTCGAGTCCGCTGTCATATATATTTGTTATTTATCAAAGTGAAGGTTTACTAGAATTTTTAGGAGAATATATCAATCGTATTATTTTATTCTTTATCATTTTTGTAATCTCAAAAATTGTTTTTGCTTTATTAGGAAGGATAATAAAGCCATTGTTTAAATCTTTATTGCATCATTTTTCTCTTACTCGTTTTGCAGATCGTATCTTAGGGATGGTTTTAAGTGCTTTAGAAGCCATTGTTATGATTTATATTGCTTTAACAATGGTTGTTGTTCCTTTTATAAGTGATGGAAAGAAAATGGTTAAGAATACAATTATTGCGAGTAGAGTCATTGAATTGGTTCCTTACTATAGCGATATGCTAAGTGATATCAGTAATGATTATATGCAAATGGATGCTATTTTTAAAAAAGCAAGTTCATATGATGGTAAAGATAGCCAAACTGTTTATATGATGAGTCAAACTTTACAACATGGCTATGATTATCATTTGTTGACACAAAGTCAATTAGATGAAAAAATAAATGATTACTATTTAAGTTTAGATCATGTAACACTTGATCAACAACAGTATCAGGCTTTAATAAAACTATTAAATACGGGTTCAAATCAAGTTAAAAAGAATGAAATATTAAGTAAAATAGAAGTAGGTGATGGACATGAAAAATAATGATGATACTTTAGAATTTAATGAAATAAAAAAACAAATTGCTGCTCTTTGTCATAGTGAACTTTCTAAACAAAAAATAACAGAATTAAAACCTTATCAAGATTTAGATGATTTACAATACCAACAACAATATATTCTTGATGGAATGGCTCTTATTTATGCTTATGGCAATGTTCCTTTAGGACAGTTTGATGATATAAAACCGCATTTAGATAAAGCTAATAAAGATGGTGTTTTATTCCCTGATGAGCTATTAAGTATTCAATCATTACTTTATAACATTAAGGAAGTAAAACAGTATCTTTCATCCAATGATGCAACACATAGTCAATTAACTCAATTAATAGATTTACTTTATTTACCACAAGAACTATTGGATCAAATTCATCATTGTATTGATCCTTCAGGACATATTCAAGATCATGCTAGTCATGAACTTTATACAATTAGACAACGTTTAATGCATTTACAATCACAAATTAGAAAAAGAATAGAAAGTATTAAAGCTAAAAATGTAGATTTACTATCACAAGATGGTATTTCTTCTCGTAATGATCATTTAGTTTTACCGGTTAAAGCTGGGTATAAAAATCAAGTATCAGGAATTGTTCATGGTCATTCGGCAACGGGTAGAACATTATTTATTGAACCAGCTGAGATTGTGGCGCTTAACAATCAATTAGCCTCTTTGCAACAAGATGAACAAATAGAAATACATCGTATTTTATTAGAATTATCAAGAATGGTAAAAAGACATTACGATATTTTGTTAGAAGATTGTCAAAATTTAACAGAAATTGATTATATTTTTGCGATTAGTTTATTTGGTAAAAAGAATGAAATGATTTTACCTGAGGTTCATCAAGATTATCAAAGTTTAGTTTTAAAACAAGCAAAACATCCTTTAATTGAGCGACAACAAGTTGTTGCCAATGATATCGTCTTACAAAAACCACAAAATATTTTATTAATTAGTGGAAGTAATACGGGAGGTAAGACGGTTGTATTAAAAACAGCAGGTTTACTTTCTTTGATGGCTATATGTGGACTTCCAGTTCTTGCAAGTGAAGCCAAGATTCCATTATTTCATGATATCTATGTTGATTTAGGTGACGAGCAATCTATTGAACAGTCTTTATCTACTTTTTCATCACATATGAAAAGATTAGTGCGTATTACTGAACATGCACGGTTTAATAGTTTAGTTTTAATTGATGAAATTGGTTCAGGAACTGATCCACAAGAAGGTCAAAGTATTGCTCAAGCAATCTTACAATATCTTCATCAAAAAGGGTGTTTGGTGTTAACTTCTACCCATTATTCAGGATTGAAAGAATATGCGAAGGCTTCTGATTATGTCAAAGTTGCTTCAGTAGAATTTGATCAACAAGCAATGAAGCCGACATACCGTTTGATTGAAGGAAGTGTTGGTAATTCTTATGCTATTGAGATTTCTGCAAGATTGGGCTTAGATCAAGATATTGTCCAAGACGCTAAAAAGATCAAAGAAGCTTCACTTACTACTTCACAACGATTATTAGAGAAGTTACAAGATGAACTATCTAGGGTTCAACAAGAAAAAGATCAACTTGATGAATTGTTATTAGAAGCAAAAAAGAAGAATAATGAATATAACGATAAATTAAATAAATGGCAAAGTCAAAAAGAACAATTAATGGAAGAAGCTAAAAATGAAGCCAATGAAATTATTGAACAAGCTAAAACGCAAGTTTCTAAGGTAATGAAGAATCTAAATGAACAAAGTCAATTAAAACCACATCAGGTTATTGACGCTAAACGTCAATTAGATTTATCTAAGCATGAAAAAGAAAAAGTTGTTCGCCAAAATCATCATCAATTTAAAATAGGTGATGTTGTCAAGGTTCTTTCAGTTAATCGTCAAGGAGAAGTCATGGATATCAATAAAAAAGGTGTACTTACTATTGGTATGGGTGGTTTAAAAATCAATGCCAAAACAAATGAAGTCGAATTCTTACATGAAAAAGTAAAAGAAAAAGTAGTAAAGAGTAGTTTAAAACCATTAAAAACATCTAAACCTCAAGGATATGAATTAAATATTATTGGCTTACGTTATGAAGAAGCGATGATCAAAGTAGACAAGTTTATTGATGATGCTCTTGTTCATCGTTATTCGATGGTGCGTATTGTTCATGGTATGGGAACAGGTGTTTTAAGAAAAGGAGTAAGAAAGTTGTTAGATAAAAATAAATATGTTGTATCTTATCGTGATGGAGGACCTAATGAAGGTGGCTTAGGGGCAACCTTGGTGTATTTTGAATAATGGATATAACTTATATAAAAAATAAACTTTCTTTACTGCCTTTAAAACCAGGATGTTATTTAATGAAAAATAAAGAAGGAACAGTGATTTATGTTGGAAAAGCAAAAAAATTAAAGAATCGTGTTTCTTCTTACTTTGCTGGCAGTCATAACTATAAAACAACAAAGCTTGTAGGTGAAATCGAGGATTTTGAATATATTGTTTGTGATAGTGAAAAGGAAGCGTTATTATTAGAAATTAATTTAATTAAAGATTATGCTCCTAAATATAATATTTCTTTTATGGATAATAAATATTATCCATATATCCAAATGACTAAAGAAACGCATCCTCGTTTAAAAATAGTCAGAAGTGCCAAAGATAAAAAACATAAATACTTTGGACCATTTCCTGATGGGACGGCTGCTAGAGAAACTTTTAAATTATTAAATCGTCTTTATCCACTTAGAAAATGTAATCATATACCTAAAAAGCCATGTCTTTATTATTCATTGAATCAATGTTTAGGACCTTGTATTCATGAAGTAAATGAAGAAGTTTATAAAGATTTAACAAATCAGATTACCCGTTTTATTCAAGGTGATACTAAAGAAGTGATTGATGATTTAAAACAAAAAATGGAAGAAGCTTCCAAACAATTAAACTTTGAATTAGCCAAAGAATATCGTGATTTAATACAGCATATTCATCATGTAACAAGTAAACAGCATGTTCAATTTAGTGATTTAACAGATCGAGATATTATCGGTTATTATCAAGATAAAGGCTATTTATCTATTCAGTTATTTTTTATGCGTAATGGTAAACTATTGGCTAGAGATTTAAATTTAGTTCCTGCTAGTGATGATGTTCAGGAACAAATTATTCAATTTATTGTTGGCTTTTATCAGGAGAATACGTATCCTAAAGAGTTATTTGTACCGATGGATTTAGATACATCATTATTAGAAGAAATTGTAGAGTGTAAAATCATTAAACCCCAAAAAGGGAAAAAAGCAGATTTAGTCAATATGGCTTATGAAAATGCGAAAGAGTCATTAGAAAAGAAATTTTTATTGAAAGAAAAAAATGAAAAAGCAACCATTGGTGCAATCAAACAATTAGGTGAAAAATTAAATATGCCTTTACCTAGAAGAATAGAATTATTTGATAACTCTAATATTCAAGGTGCCTATGCTGTAGCAGGAATGGTTTGTTTTATAGATGGTGTTCCAAGTAAAAAGAACTATCGTAAATTTAAAATTAAGACGGTTGAGGGACCGGATGATTATGCTAGTATGAAAGAAGTCATTTATCGTCGTTATTATCGTGTATTGGTAGATGGTTTAGAAAGACCGGATTTAATTATTGTTGATGGTGGTAAAGGACAAATTAAAGTGGCTGATGAAGTCATTAAAAGTTTAAATATGGGGATACCAGTATGTGGTTTAGCCAAGGATGATAAGCATTCTACAGCTTTATTATTAGATGGACAAGGTCAAATCGTTCCTATTGATAAAAAGAGTGATTTATTTTTCTTGCTAACAAGAATGCAAGATGAAGTCCATCGTTATGCGATTTCTTTTCATAAAAATGTACGATCTAAATCTTTATTTCAATCTGTTTTGGATAATGTAGAAGGAATTGGACCAAAACGTAAAAAAGAATTATTAAAGCATTTTGGCAGTGTTAAACGATTGAAGGAAGCATCAATTGATGAACTTAAAGAAGTGTTGCCACAAGATGTGGCGCAAACTTTATATAAAGTTTTACAAAGTACCAATTCTTAGTTAATCACATATATTATAGTAGTGAGGGGATGCTATAATATGATTTTAACGCCACGAGAAAAAGAAATATTTAATTTATTAGTTGATAATTTTTCAACCAAAGAGATAGCTTTACAGCTTGGTATTAGTGAAAAGACAGTAAGAAATCATATTTCTAATGTGATTCAAAAACTAGGTGTTGATTCACGTATTCAAGCTGTTTTTGAATTAGTGAAATTAAAGGAATTGCGCCTATAAGCCATTCCTTTCTTTTCACTTCAAGATAGTATATAATGGGTGCAGGTGATAAAATGAAATTAAAACGTTGGCATTTATATGGAATAGCTTTTATTTGTTTTATATTAGCTTTTACAGCATTAAATTATAAATATGATCGTTTTTATCGTGTTAATGGCATTAACAATGATAATCGTGCATTAATTGAAAGATATTTAGATAAACAGGAACAAAATTATTTAATTGATAATGCTATTCCGGTTAATCAATTCATAGATTATATTACATATGATCAATTCAAATTACAAAACTATACATATTATAATTCTTTAAGAAAAGTAAAAACTTATAGTGATTTATCTGTTTTATTAGATGAAACCAATAAAATAGTAGACAAACTTACAGTAGAGTTTGGAAATCATATAGATACTAATTTTAATTTATTAATTAAAAATAATTTAGCTTTTGCTTATTTAAATAGCGAGTATTTTGATTTTGATAATATAGAATACTATCAATTATTACGTACTTTATATGACGATAGTGATTATAACTATATTGCTTTGACTAATCGTTATGTTTCAATTTTTGAAGAAGAAAATTTAACGAGCCGGGTTATCTACCATCATTTTAAATCAATAATTGATACTTATGACGCTAATGGTGTTGCTACACTCATGACGAATACTTTAAAAGATGGAGCTAAACGTCTATATAAAATTGATTTAATGAAACAAGTTGTGAATAATCAAACTTTTATATCAAGTTATCAACCCAAAAAGCTGACGATGATAGCTGATATCCCTCGTTTGAGTTATACAATGTATTTACAAGATGAAGCCTATAATCAATTAAAATCAATGTATAAAGCGATGAATACTGAGTTAGATCATGGGTTTATAGTTTCAAAGGCTTATACTAGTTATGATGTGTTATCGCTAGAAGGTGATCAAGCAGGTTACAGTGAAATGCAATTAGGAACATCGGTTATCTTAAAGAAAAAAGGGATATCTGATCAGGACTTTAATCAAACAGATGTTTATCAATGGTTAATCAATCATAGTTATGAATATGGCTATATTTTACGTTATCCTCAAGATAAAGAGGCAGTAACAGGGCATGGCTATGATGCAACATGTTTTCGATATGTGGGTATAGATATTGCAACATCACTTCATCAAAATCAATTAGCATTAGAAGAATATCAAGAGTAGGTGGAGTCTAAAATGAAATATCAATTTGAAAAAGCAACACTTCAAGATGTAAATGAAGTATTTGAATTAGTTAAACAAAGAGTAGCGTGGATGGATGAAGCAGGTATTCATCAATGGAATGATACAGATTATTTAAATGCTTATCCATTAGAATATTATCTTCAACAAGCTAAATTAAACCAATTGTATGTATTAAAAGATAACGAACATATTGTGGGAGCTATTGTATGTTTACAAGAAGACACACGTTGGCAAGATCAACAACCAGCTTACTATCTTCATAATTTTGTTAGTATGATAGGTATTCAAGGTGTGGGTTCTATTATTTTAAAAGAAGTAGAAAAACTAGCAAAAAGCAATCGTAAAACAAGATTACGTTTAGATTGTGCGATTGATAATCAAAAATTAAATGGTTATTATGAAAGTCATGGTTTTTATTATGCAGGGAAATGTCAAGATGGACCTTATATTGGTAATAAAAGAGAAAAGGTTATAGAATAAAACGGTACAAATATGTACCGTTTGTTTTTATATAAAATAAAAAAGTCTTGAATAATCAAGACTTAATTTATAAATGGCGTCCACGAAGGGATTCGAACCCCTGACCGCACGCTTAGAAGGCGTGTGCTCTATCCAGCTGAGCTACGTAGACATCTCACCTGACTGCCTAATTAGAATAACATATATTTATTATTTAGGCAAGATAAAATTGAAAGAAGAATGAATATTTTTATCATATCATATTAGTGTTATTTATAGTATAATATATTTAATCTATGTAAAGGAGAAGAAATATGGGAAGATTAGTTTTAGGTTTGGATATTGGAATTACATCTGTGGGATATGGTGTAATTGATATTGATGAAAATACTTTTGTTGATTATGGGGTTCGTCTTTTTAAAGAAGGTACTGCTTCTGAAAATGAAAAAAGAAGAGCAAGCAGAAGTGCACGAAGATTAAAAAGAAGAAAAGTCAATCGCTTAGAAGATATGAAAAAATATCTTGAAAAAAATAATATGTATGTTGCATCTTATTATCATCTTAATCCATATAAAATGAGGGTAAAAGGGCTTAATGAAAAACTTTCTTTAGAAGAATTATGCTGTGCAATTATGCATATTACTAAAAAAAGGGGAACGACACTAGAAACATTAGCTGATGAAACAAAAGATGATGAAGGAACAAAAGCTGTTTTATCTTCTAATAGTCAGTTATTAAAAGACGGTAAATATATTTGTGAAGTTCAATTAGAAAGATTAAACGAACAAGGACATATTAGAGGAACTGAAAATAACTTTAAAACAGAAGATTACCTTCATGAACTTGATGCTTTGCTTACCAAACAAAAAATTGATGAAAAGATAAAAAATGATATTGTTAGCATAGTAGCGAGAAGACGTCGTTATGATCAAGGGCCTGGTAGTCAAATTTCGCCAACACCTTATGGAAGTTATCGTTTGGTTGATAATCAACTTGTTCATGTTAATTTAATAGACGTGATGAGAGGGAAATGTAGTATTTTTCCTGATCAATTAAGAGCACCTAAACAAGCTTATACTGCAGAATTATTTAACTTATTAAATGACTTAAATAATCTAACGATAAATGGTGAAAAAATATTAGTAGAACAAAAAGAACAAATTATCGAACATGTCAATACAAAAGGAAATATTACAGTTAAACAATTACTAAAATTATTAGATGTTAAAGAAATTGAAGTGAGTGGTTTTAGAATTGATAAAAATGAAAAACCAATCTTAACTGAATTTAAAGGATTTAATAAAGTTTTAAAGATATTTAAAAAATATAATCAAGAAAATAAGTTGGATGATAAAAACATTGTTGATAAAATTATTGATATTTGTACAAAAGCTAAAGGGGTAGAAGAAAGATATGAACAAATAAAGACATTATATCCTGATTTTAATCAAGAAATGCTAGTTGATCTTGCAAGTATGAAAGGAATATCCGGCTATCATTCATTATCATTAAAAGCGATGAAACTCTTGAATAAAGAATTATTAAATACTGAAATGAATCAAATACAGTTATTACATCAAATGGATTTGTTTAATAAAAATAGACCGTCATTAAAAGGTAAAAAAATATTGAAGCAGATGATAGTGCTATTTTGTCTCCTGTTGCTAAAAGAGCACATCGTGAAACATTTAAAGTCATTAATGCTTTAAGAAAGAAATATGGTGAATTTGATAGTATTGTTATTGAAACAACAAGAGATAAAAATACACAAGAACAAAAAAATCGAATTAATGAAAATCAAAGACAATTTGAAAAGAAAAATAAAGAGATTAATGAAATTATTAAAGGAGCAGAAATTGATCCTGAAAGAGTGAATAATAAAACAAGAAATAAAATACGTTTATATTTAGAACAGGATTGTAAAACAGCGTATACGCAACAAGCGATAGATTTACATACTTTGATTTTTGATGATAAAGCTTATGAAATTGATCATATTATACCTTTATCAGTTTCTTTGGATGATTCATTATCAAATAAAGTTTTAACTTCAAGATTAGAAAATCAAGAAAAAGGAAATTTAACACCTATAACAGCCTATTTGAAAAATAAATTCACTGATGGAAACCTCACAAATTATCAAACATTTGTGCGTAATAACAAGAATATGAATCGTAAGAAAAAAATGAATTTATTATTCGAAGAAGACATTACAAAGTATGATGTGGCGAAAAAGTTTATTAATCGTAATTTAGTAGATACAAGTTATGCTTGTCGAACTGTCATGAATACTTTACAGCATTATTTTAAAGATAATGATATTGATACGAAAGTTCATACTATTAAAGGACAGGCAACGAATGCTTTTAGAAAAAGAATTAATTTACCAAAAGATCGTGAACAAGATTATTTTCATCACGCTATTGATGCTTTGATTGTAGCTTCATTAAAGAAAATGAATCTCATTAATTCTTATTTAATGACCTATGATTTAAAAGATTTATATGATGAAAAAACAGGAGAAGTCTTTAATGTTTTACCTGACAATCAATTTTTAGATCCAAAATATATATCATTTATTTCTGATTTAAAAAATATATACTATGAATCTAATCAATATGTTCTAGGTTTGATTGACAAAGATACTATGCATTATCCATTAATTAAAGTTTCTCATAAAATTGATACTAAACCTAATAGACAAATTGCTGATGAGACAATTTATAGTACAAGAAATGTAGATTCACAAGAAATGCTGGTAGAAAGAATCAAAAATATTTATGACCCAAAGGAAAAGAAAGCTATTGAACTTGTTAATAATATTATTAATGATGATACTGATAAATATATTATGAAACATAAAGATTCAAAGACTTTTGATAAAATAAAAGCAGTTGTATTAGATCATTTTAATACATATAAAGGATCTAATGAATATTATGGACTTGATAAAAATGGTAAAAAATATGTATTAAAAGGTGAAAATCCATTAACGTTATATGAACATGACTTTGGACCGATTACTAAATACGCAAAGAAAAATAATGGACCAGCCATTACTTCTATCAAATTTTATTCAGAAAAACTAGGAAATCATTTAGAAATCACTTCAAACTATCCTGTTCAAAACAAAAAAGTGATTCTTAAACAAATTAGTCCTTATCGTACTGATTTCTATTTATCACCTAAAGGAAAATATAAATTTGTAACCGTGCGTTATAAAGATGTATTCTATAGTAAAACAAAGCAAAAATATATTATTTCAAGAAAATGGTATGATCAAGAAAAACAAAACAAAGGAATAGGTGATGATTGGCAATTTGTATGTTCGATGCATCGAGATGAACTCATTGGTCTTGTTAAAAAAGCAGGAGATAAGTATGTTTATGATGCTGCTATGCAAGAGGGAGGCAAGACACAATACCATGACGGTATTCACTACGAAATTTTGAAATTTACTGCAACCAATGATGATAAAACTAATAAATTTGAGGTAAAACCAATTTGTACACTGTGTACAAAGCCACTAAAGAAATACTCTACATCATTTATCAAAATTCAAAAATTTGCTACAGATGCATTAGGAAATATGTATGAAGTTAAAAAGAATATCTTGAAATTAGAGTTTGATTAGGATATACTATAAGTGGTTATATTCTAGCAAAAATTTATATGACCTAACAAAACAAGGGTTTATCCCGGATTCGGCTCTTCGGAGCCTTTTTTTGTTTTTATGGGACATAGAGTCATATACATTGAAAAATGTGAGTATCTGAAATTATATTTAGATAATATAAAAGTTCAATACAATGATATTGATTTATTACTTCCTATTTCAGATATTCAAATCTTAGTTATAGACAATTATAAATCAAGTTTAAGTATACCTTTAATAAATAAATTAACAGACAATAATATATGTACAATTATATGTGGGATAGACCATATTCCTAAAAGTTATATTTTACCAATGAATGGGCATTTTTCACAAAGTGGTAATATTAATAAACAAATCATGTGGGAAGATCAAAAGAAAAAAATATTACATCAAAAAATAGTAAAAGCAAAGATTTATAATCAAGCGGAAATATTAAAAAGAAATAATAGAAAATTTGAAGTTATTTTAAAACTATATCAATTTATGGATGAAGTTGAATTAGATGATGCAACAAATAGAGAAGGTTTAGCGGCTAAGATGTATTTTAGAGAAATGTTTGGTGATGATTTTGTACGTTTTGATGAAGATGTAATCAATGCGGGATTGAATTATGGTTATAGTATTTTTAGAGCACTTATTTCATCAATTATTGTATCTAAAGGTTATTTGCCAAATTTAGGTATCTTTCATCGAGGAAAACAAAATATGTTTAATTTAAGTGATGATATTATAGAAGTTTTTAGACCGATAGTAGATCATTATGTATGTAATCATATGATGGAAGATATTCTTTTTAAACAAGAACATCGAGAAGCTTTAATTCAATTAACTTCTAAAAAAATAGAAATAGATGGTAGAAAGCAAACGGTAAGTAACGCTATATATGTTTATATTGAAAGTATTATTAAAGAATTAGAAACAGATGAAGTAGCTTATATATTTCCTTTACCTATTCTTTATGATTTATGAATTTATGAGACTCATACTATTTTTTGACTTGCCGATGACAACTAAAAAAGAAATAAAAACATATACTCATTTTAGAAAATATCTTATAAAAAATGGGTATATGATGATGCAGTTTTCTGTATATTGTAAAATGTTTCCTAATCGAGAAGCAGCTGTCAAACATGCGAATGTTTTAAGAAAAAATATTCCTAAAGAAGGACAAATACGATTATTAATGGTTACGGAAAAACAATATGCAAGAATTGAAGTTATTGTCGGTGGAGTCTCAAATCAAGAAAAAATAGTCAATGCGGATTCATTTATAAAATTATGAATAGACTCACGATAAAAAAAGGAAATATAAAATATGATATGAATATTGAATATCTCAAATATTGTTTAGGATTTAATTATGAAGAAAAATTTAATTTTATGAAAATATTGAAAGAAGCTTGTCTGCATCCAAAAGAAAGCGAATATACTCAAAACAATACAGGTCATGCTCAAATATTGATCAATGATGAAATCATTAATCCTAAAACAATCCAATATTTTCATGTATCTACAGATTATTCTCTTCTTAGTGATTTAAAGTTAACCAGTCAATCTATAGTCGCTAAATATTTAGAAGTATTAATTTCACAAAATGATAATACTGATACGATTAATACAATTAACTTATTGTTAGAATCATTTGGTAGTGAGTTGGATAGCAATATAATACTATCAAGATTTATAACTTATACCCCTAAACAATTTCTAAAAATCCTTTTACCTGTATTTTTAAAGGAAGAAGAACAAGCTAATGAATATGATTTAACATATGAAGAACTCATTCTTTTACAGTTGAAGATGATTGATTATGTATCTAAAAATCAAATAGAAAAAGCAAAAGTAATGAATTTAATTGAAATTCCAGTATTAACGAGAACAATTAATGATTACTTAAATACAATGAATCAATGTTTATCAATCATTATATTAAACAGCACTAAAATAGAATTAGATATAGATCATATTTATCTATTTGATTATCTTTGCTTTGATTTAAATGATGAAAATATTTTATATAACGTATTTCTTGATAAAGGCATTTGTACATTACAGGAGGCTAAAGCAGAAATGAAAAAACTTATAAACAATAAACTTGATATGTCTATAATAAACAGATAACAAAAAATGGTTGCATCTATTCAAATACATGATAGTATGTATTTGAGGTTTTGTTACCATATGGATTTTTGCTAGAATAAGACCAAAAAGGTGCTATTCCTTATCGTATGAATGTTTTGTTACCATATGGATTTTTGCTAGAATAAGACTTGAAATCATGCTTGCCAACTCGTCCGTTTGTTTTGTTACCATATGGATTTTTGCTAGAATAAGACTTAAACCAGCATAACCAAATTGCTACCATAGTTTTGTTACCATATGGATTTTTGCTAGAATAAGACAGTTGTGTTGGCTTTTGTATTCCAACGGATGTTTTGTTACCATATGGATTTTTGCTAGAATAAGACTTAAAATGTTTTTAAGATACTCAAGAGTGGGTTTTGTTACCATATGGATTTTTGCTAGAATAAGACTTAGCAGAGCCAAATGCCTTTTTAAGATGTATGTTTTGTTACCATATGGATTTTTGCTAGAATAAGACTTCTAATCTCAAAGCCTAAAATATTTGGCTGTTTTGTTACCATATGGATTTTTGCTAGAATAAGACGTAATTCCGTCAATATCACGACCTTTTGAAGTTTTGTTACCATATGGATTTTTGCTAGAATAAGACATTGGGCTCTCCGAGGGCTCTCCCGAGGGGGTTTTGTTACCATATGGATTTTTGCTAGAATAAGACGGATATTTTTTTATCAGCTTTTAATTGGCTGTTTTGTTACCATATGGATTTTTGCTAGAATAAGACAGTATCTTTATATCCTAACTCTAATTCATGGTTTTGTTACCATATGGATTTTTGCTAGAATAAGACCGGCTTTAGAAGTATCACAAATATATAACGGTTTTGTTACCATATGGATTTTTGCTAGAATAAGACAGTATGATGCTAAATTAAAAGTATACAGTGGTTTTGTTACCATATGGATTTTTGCTAGAATAAGACATTTACTAACCGCCTTAACCTCATAGTCATGTTTTGTTACCATATGGATTTTTGCTAGAATAAGACTATTAACTTTTTTTTCCCTTTCATTCCACATGTTTTGTTACCATATGGATTTTTGCTAGAATAAGACGGATTAGTGATCCTTATGTTCCTTTTGATAGTTTTGTTACCATATGGATTTTTGCTAGAATAAGACATTAGTGAGTAGCGCTTATGAGATACAATTGTTTTGTTACCATATGGATTTTTGCTAGAATAAGACGAAACGTTTAAAATACGATAGTCATCACAAGTTTTGTTACCATATGGATTTTTGCTAGAATAAGACGAGATGCAAATGTCGATTTTCCTATTCCCTGTTTTGTTACCATATGGATTTTTGCTAGAATAAGACTATTGAAGCATCAAGAGACAACCGCACTAAGTTTTGTTACCATATGGATTTTGCTAGAATAAGACGAATTGAAGTATTTCATAACTCCACCGAGTGTTTTGTTACCATATGGATTTTTGCTAGAATAAGACGGATCCAGTCTGTTTAAAATTGAATCAGCAGTTTTGTTACCATATGGATTTTTGCTAGAATAAGACTGTCCTTGTCTACTTGATATAAGGACACTAGTTTTGTTACCATATGGATTTTTGCTAGAATAGGACTTAGCACGGTTTAATATTCTTTTTGCCCATGTTTTGTTACCATATGGATTTTTTGCTAGAATAGGAATAGAGGTAATTGTTATGAAATTTTTAATATGTTTTTTTATTATATGGATTATCGTAAGGAGAAGACGTAATACTTAAAAAGAAAAAACTGATAACATTGTGTACTCTTATTTGTTATCAGTTTTTATTTTTATAGATTTATATAAAATAAAAAAGTCTTGGATAATCAAGACTTAACTTACAAATGGCGTCCACGAAGGGATTCGAACCCCTGACCGCACGCTTAGAAGGCGTGTGCTCTATCCAGCTGAGCTACGTAGACACTTGCTTATCAACTGCTTTAATAGAATAGCATATTATTAAAGAAGTATCAAGCATTTTTTTAATTTAATGTTTTAAACGTGACATCGATTTGATCTCCATTAACCATAATAACACAATAACTACGTTCGCTGCCACCTCTAGGTAGCGTTGTAGAACCAGGATTAATGAAATAGAAATGATTGACTTCATCACATTGAGGAACATGTGTGTGTCCTGATAGTAAAATATCACAATTATTTTCTTTCAATGTTTGTAACATAGCGTTACCACGATTAAAGTAGCCAAAGCGATGACCATGACATACATAAAATCTTAATTTTTCTACTTGAAAGATGATATGTTCAGGGAAATGACTATACCAATCATTATTTCCTCTTACACATAGCCATCCTTTCATTCGTTCATCTTCAGCTTCGCTATCACCGCAATGAACATAAAAATCAGCATCTTTTTCTCTTTTTTTAACTTCATCTATCATTTGATGAAATCCATGGCTGTCTGACATAACAACGATTTTCTTCATTTTTATCACCAGCCATATTATAACAAATATTTTTTTGCTTGTAAGTTATAATTTAATACGATTATCAATTAAATGATCGACTTTTTTATTTTCTTCAATGAGTTGATCATGAATATAGAGGTCAACTTGTTTAACACCTGGAAGACTTTGAAGTGATTTAGTGAGTTGTAAATAGAGATGTTGGTCAATAGTTTCACTATCTTGTAAGACACTATCATCTAAATGAACAGAAAGAACGCCTTGATTGAATGAACAGGACTCATTGGTTTTTATTTTAGTTGAATAGTTAATTTGATCTAGTAATAAAGAGACTTCTTGTGATACATCATTATCACTGTTTTGAATACGAGTAGATGTAGGAACGTAGTAAGTATGACCTGCAATCGTTTTAGGGTTATAGACTAATACTGAAGATGTTTGATAAAGATGATTTGATGATGATTGGAAATTATTAATACCTAAATTTTGTGTGATACAGTTCGTATTGATAGTACTGTTTTTTAAATAAGAAATAGGTTTGCCATCTATTTGAAGGTTAATTTTATTAATCGTATTATGACAAAAAGTATAACTTAAGGCTTCAAAGATATCTAAAGCTTCTTGATTGTTAGATACTTTTAAATGATTAGAGAAGTCAAATGTAAGTGCTGTTTTTTCGATGATGAGATTGCGTAATTCTAGTTGTGATGAAAGAATAGGGTATAAGCCTAAATGTTGATAATCTGATGATTTCATGGTTTCAATCATTTCTCGATAGTTGTTTTCGGGTTCGTTGGCACATTTTAAATTAACAGTGACAGGAATTAAGGTATCACTTTGGTCTTTAAAAACAATAGTATGATAATTTGAAGTAACTGATTTTTGTTTTGATTGTGTCTTTTGAAAATCAACTTGATAGTAAGCAAAAACAAAAAGTAAACATAAAGCAAGGGTTGCAATGTTTTTCATGTATTTATGATTCATAAGCTTCACCTATTAAATCATATGTACAGGCTTTACTTTTATGATTCATTTACTCTATAATAAAGTGAACTTATAAAGGATGGAAAGATATGAAAACATTTTTAGTAATGACAACAGGGGGAACAATCGCTTCAGTAGATAATAAAGCTGGTTTAATTCCTCAAATGACAGGTGAAGAACTTTTATCGTATATTCCTGATATTGCAGGATTATGTCATGTAGATATTTTAAGTATATGTCAAATTGATAGTACAAATATGAATGTGGAGATTTATAAAAAACTTGTTTCAACAATACAGGAAAATTATGATAAGTACGATGGCTTTTTAATTCTTCATGGTACGGATACTATGGCTTATACTTCGGCTGCATTAAGCTATATGATCCAAAATGCTAATAAACCTATTGTTTTAACAGGAGCACAAAAGCCAATATCATATGATTCAACAGATGCTTTAATTAATTTAAGAGATAGTTTTTATTATATGATGCATGAAGGGACAAGAGGGATTAAGGTTGTTTTTGGTGGTAAAGTCATCACTGGGACAAGAGCTAAAAAAGTGAATTCACTTTCATACCAAGCATTTACAAGTGTGAATTATCCTTATGTTGCTACTGTACGAAACAATCAAGTTATTGAATACATACAACATGCCCCTTATCAAGAATCTTTAAAGATGACAACAAAGATGTCTGATCGTGTTTTTTTATTAAAATTAACACCATGCAGTCATCCTGATATTTTTGATTTTATTTATGATCATTATGATGTTATTATTATTGAAGGTTTTGGCGTAGGAGGAATTCCTAAACATTTATTTGATGCTTTAGTAACAAAACAAAACAGTTACCCTGAAGGAGAAAAATTACTTATTCTTTCAACTCAAGTTATGTCTGAAGGATCCCATGTTTCAATTTATGAAGTAGGTAAGTCATTAATGGGTCAATGCGATTATTTAGAAGCAAGAGATATGAATTTAGAAGCAGTGGTCGCAAAAGGAATGTGGATTAAAGGTCAAAACTTAAAATCATTCAAACAAATTAAAAAACTATTTTATCAAGATATAGCGCATGATATATTAGGTAAATAAAAGAGGTGATAATATGCCATTAAAAGATGATGATTTTGCTAAGGTAGGTAAACCTGAAGCTTATACAAAAATTATTGAAGAATTACAAAGTCAAGAAGAAAAACAACCTGAAATGAATTATGATTTTACGTTAGAAGAAGAGGATGAAAAATGATTGAAGAATTAATACAAGCTGGTCAATATCAAGAAGCACTCACTTATCTTAATGATCTAGATGATGAACAAGTACGTTATCTTCGTCTTGTTTGTTTATATGGTATGCAAGAATTAAAACAGGCTCAAAGAGAAGCCATGAAGGCAAAGGCGTTAGCTAGTGAGACTTATTATGATGTTGTCGCTATCTATGTTTCTATATTAAAAGATTTAGAAGAGTATGAAGAAGCCATTAATATGATTGTTGAAGAATTATCTATGCCTTATATTCCTTATCAATATGAAACGGTATTTAATACAGCTTATGATGAATTGTTGTTAGCTAAACAAGAAGCTAATCAAGGAATGGGTATTAAAAATACAAGTTTTTCTGAAGAAGAGATAGAAAACATCTTAATTAAAGAAGATACAAGTGAAGATTTATTATATATGGCTATTGAACAACTTGAAGCCATGAATGTAAGAAGAATGCTTCCTGCCATTCGTCAGTTTATAAAAAATAATGATAAGCCTGATTTTGCTAAAAGTTTATTAGTAGAAATCATGATTGATCAAGAAATCGATGAAGATATGGAGCTAGTTAAAAATCATGTTAGTTATGATGTCAATCCAAGTTTTGCTCCTCATGTTTTAGGACAAGAAGCAAGTTATACAATTAGCGAATTATTATCACAAGTACTAGAAGATGAAAATCCATCACTCTTTCAATTGTGTTTACAATTTTTAGACTTCTATTTATATCAAGTTTATCCTCAATATATAGATGAACAAGATTATCGACCTATTGCTGGAGCAATCCATTATCATTTAGCTTTATTACAATATATAGATGTTGAAATAGAAGATATTGAATTCGCTTATAATTGTGATAAAGAGGACGTTTATCGTATTTTAAAAGTAATTCAAGGAATTGAATATTAAAATTTATGAATATAGTTGAATTTAAAAAAATGTTAGTATATAATGCTAGTTGACACGAAATAAGGAGAATATTATGAGAACAAGTACTAAAAGATTAGAAAATGCTGTTACAGAAATTAAAGTAACATTTAATAAAAAAGAATGGGATGAAGCAAAAGAAGCTGCAACAAATAAATTAGCTAAAAGCGTTAAAGTTGATGGTTTCAGACCAGGTAAAGCACCTGCTGCTTTAGTAAAAGCAAGAATTTCTAAAGCAAGTATTTTACAAGAAGCAACTGATCAAATTTTACAAAAAAATTATGTTGCTATTCTTACAAAAGCAGAAGTTGTACCTGTAGCTCAACCTCAATTATCAGTTGAAGAAGTAAATGAAGAAACATTAAAAGTAAAAATAAGTTGCCCAGTTAAACCTGAAGTAGAATTAGGAGAATACAAAGGTTTAGAAGTTAAAAAAGGACGTGCAACAGTAGCTAAAAAAGATATTGAAGCACAAGTAGAAAACTATCGTCAACAATTTGCTGAATTATCTGTAAAAGAAGGTAATGTAGCAAAAGGTGATACTGCTGTTATTGATTTTGAAGGTTTCGTAGATGGAAAACCATTTGAAGGTGGAAAAGGTGAAAACTATCCATTAGAAATTGGTTCAGGAGCATTCATTCCTGGATTTGAAGATCAATTAATCGGTATGGGTGTTGATAAAGAAAAAGAAATTCAAGTTACTTTCCCAGAAGATTATCAAGCTAAAGATTTAGCTGGTAAAGAAGCAACATTCAAAGTTGTTGTTCATGAAATTAAAGAAAAAACATTACCTGAAGCTGATGATGAATTAGCTAAAGACGTTAATATTGATGGTGTTGAAACATTAGAACAATTAAAAGAACATATCAAAAAACAATTAAAAGAACAAAAACAACAAGATGTTGAAAATAAATTCAATGAAGATTTATTCAAAGCAATTATTGATTCATCTAAAGTAGAAGAAAGCGATGCTTTAGTTGAACAAGAATGTGAAGCAATGCTTCGTGAAATTGAACAAAACTTACAAAGACAAGGAATGACATTTGATTTATATCAACAATTTACTGGAAAAAGTAAAGAAGATGTTAAAGAAGATGTTAAAGATCAAGCAAGAGATCGTGTTAAATTAAATGCAATTCTTGGTGCAATTATTGAAGCTGAAAAAATTGAAGTTTCAAATGAAGAACTAGAAAAAGAATTAGAAGAAATTGCTAAATATTATCAAAGAGAATTAGATGACGTTAAAAAAATCTTCGAAAATAATATGACAAGCATTGAAAATGATTTACTTACAAGAAAAGCATTAAACGTAGTAAAAGATAACTTAAAAAAATAATTAAAGACGCTTAAGCGTCTTTTTGTAAAAAAGGAGGTTTTTTATGATGAATGAAAATACAATATTAAATCTTCCTGTCGTATGTACAAGAGGGATGATTGTCTTTCCTGGAAATCGTTTGACTTTAGATGTTGGACGTCCTTTAAGTTTAAAAGCTTTAGAGTTAGCAGGAAGCGAATATGATAATAATATTGTTTTTGTTTCACAAATCAATCCAGTTGAAGACCACCCAGGTTTTAATGATGTTTACCATATTGGAACATTATGTAAAATTGATAAAAAAGTACGACGCGATAGTGCAGGTACAATTAAATTAACTGTTATTGGTGAAAAAAGAGTAAAACTATTAAGTTTTGAAAATACTAATAATACTATTATGTCTCAAGTGGAAGTCATGGAAGATGTAGTAGGAGATGCTAATGAGGAAGTCGCTCTAGTAAGAAGTACAATGTCTTACTTTGAACAAGCTAAACGTAACATGCCTCATATTCCAGCTGAAAGTCTAGCTCTTGTATCTAATGGTACATCAGCAAGTTTATTAGCTGATACAATTGGTCAATACTTACCAATTGATTTAGATAAAAAACAAAAGATTTTAGAAGAAAATCGTATTAATGAAAGATTGTTATTAGTTTTAAATTCGATTGAATCTGAAAAAGTCATTAACCAAATTGAAGAATCAATTAATCGTAAAGTAAGAGAAAGTATTGATGAAAATCAACGTGAATATTACTTAAGAGAAAAATTAAGAGCAATCAAAGAAGAATTAGGTGATACAGTACCTAAAGAAGATGATGCTGATGGTATTCGTGAAAAATTAGAAAATAATCCTTATCCTCAATACATCAAAGATAAAATTGAAGAAGAATTAAGAAGATTTGAAACAATGCCTGCTGCTTCATCAGAAGCAAATGTTGTGAGAACTTATATTGATTGGGTAATGAAAACACCTTGGTATCAAACAACAAAAGATCGTGAAGATATCAAAGAAATAGAAGCTATCTTAGAAGCTGATCATTATGGATTAAAGAAAGTTAAAGAAAGAATTGTTGAACATTTAGCTGTAAAACAAATGACACAGTCACTTAAGGCACCAATTATTTGTTTAGCCGGTCCTCCAGGGGTTGGTAAAACAAGTATCGCTAAAAGTATTGCGCGTGCCTTAGACCGTAAATTTGTTAAGGCATCACTTGGTGGTGTCAAAGATGAATCAGAAGTTCGTGGTCATCGTCGTACTTATTTAGGAAGTATGCCAGGACGTATTATTCAAGGAATGAAAAAAGCAGGGGTTATTAATCCTGTATTCTTACTTGATGAAATTGATAAAATGTCTAGTGATTATAAAGGGGATCCTACAAGTGCAATGCTTGAAGTTTTAGATCCAGAACAAAATAGTCAATTCTCAGATAATTATTTAGAAGAACCATATGATTTATCACATGTCTTATTTATTGCGACAGCAAATGATTTAGGTTCTATTCCTGCACCTCTTAGAGATCGTATGGAAATTATTGAAGTGTCAAGTTATACTGAACAAGAAAAACTCATCATTGCTAAAGAACATTTACTTAAAAAACAACTTGAACAACACGCTTTAAAACCAGAACAACTTACAATCAGTGATGATGTTATCATGGAAGTGATTCAACATTATACACGTGAAGCGGGTGTTCGTGAATTAGAAAGATATATAGCTAAAATTTGTCGTAAAACTGTTCTTGCTATTTTAAGAGATAAACAAGAATCAGTAACGGTAGATCGTGATAAATTAGTTGAATTTTTAGGTAAAGCACCTTTTGATCATACTAAGAAATTACAATCACCACAAGTTGGTGTTGTTACTGGTATGGCTTATACTCAATTTGGTGGAGATATTTTACCAATTGAAGTTAATCATTTTGCAGGTAGTGGTAAATTCATCATTACTGGACAGTTAGGTGATGTTATGAAAGAATCAGCATCTATTGCTCTTGACTATATGAAAGCCAATAAGGAAAAATATGGATTATGTGATGTTCCATTTGATAAGGAAGATATTCATATCCATGTACCTGAAGGAGCAATCAAGAAAGATGGTCCATCTGCTGGGGTTACTTTAACAACAGCCCTCTATTCAGCGTTTACGAATAAACCAGTAAGAGATGATGTAGCCATGACTGGTGAAATTACTTTACGTGGTCAAGTGCTTCCAATCGGTGGTTTAAAGGAAAAATCTATTTCAGCTCATCGTTCGGGAATTAAGAAAATTATTATTCCAAAAGATAATGAAAAAGATATTGATGAAATTCCTGAATCAGTTCAAAAAGATTTAGAAATTGTTTTAGCTGATAATATTGATACAGTATTAGAACATGCTATGGTAAAATAACGAGAATATTGGATTCTCGTTTTTTTACTGTTATAATAAGGATGGTGAGAAAAATGGCAAAAATAAAAAAAGCAGAATACGTTTTATCAGCAGCTTGGAAAAGTCAATGGCCAAGTGAAGATTTTCCTGAAATGTGCTTAGCAGGTAGATCAAATGTTGGTAAGAGTAGTTTTATTAATACAATGTTAAATCGTAAAGCACTAGCAAAAGTATCTGGAACACCAGGAAAAACAAAGACATTAAATTTCTTTAATGTCAATGATGCACTTTATTTTGTAGACGTTCCTGGTTATGGCTATGCTAAAGTTAATAACAATGTAACTAAACAATTTGGTAAAACAATGGATGAATATATTACTCATCGTTCTACTCTTAAAGGATTTATTTTATTGGTAGATTATCGTCATAAACCAACAAAGGATGATGTGATGATGTATGAATTTGTTAAACATTACGATGTGCCGGTTATTGTTGTTGCTACCAAAGAAGATAAGTTAAAACGTAATGATTTAAAGAAAAATGAAAAGATAATCAAGGATACATTAAATTTTGATCCTCAAGATCAATTTATTCGTTTTTCAAGTTTAAAGAAAAAAGGTATCAATGAAGCTTGGCAAGCTATATATAAATTATGTGATATTAATTTTGACGAGGTGATTTAATCACCTTTTTTCATATCTTTCTATTTTATTCATACAATAAAATAGGAGGGTAAATATGCAAAAAATTATTTATGAAAAGTGGATTGATTTATCACATCGATTAAAAGAATTAAAGAGTTTAACAGTAGATGAATCTATTAATTATAAAATAGAAAATGCTGGAGTACGTGCTTTAGGACAACTTATGATTAAAGGTGATTATTTAAGTGATCAGGAAAAAACTTTTGTTGAAAGTGTAGAATTAGATATTATGGCTCCTTATGATAAGATCATTGATCAACAAGACTTTCAACTAAAAGTAGAAGATTTTCAGTATACTATTGATAAGGGAAATATATTGGTCAAAATTGAAGTAGGTGTCCATGGTGTTAAACAAGGGGAAGATCGTTACATTGTTGATCAAAATCAAGAAACATTAGATGAAATCGAAGCATTATCAAGATCGATTAAAGAACAAGAAACAAAAGAGGTGTTACCTCAAGAGGCAGAACCTGTAGAAGATATCAAAAAAGAAGATGAACCCGTTCAAACAACTTATGAAACTAAAAAAAGAGATGAAAAGAAAGAAAATCATGAAGATATGGGGATTTATTATTTATATGTAGCGAGAGATAATGATAGCTATAGTCAAATTGCAACAAAATATCAAGTAGATGAAGAAATGATTAGAACTTACAATCAAGGAGTGTTACCTGAACCTGGGCAGGTTATCATCGTACCTTATGTTATTACAAAAGACCATTCATGATTATTATTCTATTCATGTTATTGGTTTTATCAAAATTAATGATGGTGTATTAAAATTAAAAACGGACCAGGGAAAGTATTATTTAAAATTTGTTGATAATCAAAATTTGGAAAAACATTATCATTCATTGTGTGCGTTACGTTTGCCACAGTTTGTAAGTGTTATCATCAATCATCAGCATCATTATTTAACAGTTTACAAAGAACGCTATTTTTATGTAATGAAAGCTTTGGAAGAAGATAGTGGGATTGTTGATGATATGAAATTAAAGTTTTATTTTGAATGTCTTGCCCACCTACATCAACATTCTTTTTTTTATCATCAAGTATCTGATTGTTTTTTTAAAGAGCAATATCAACATTTAAAACAGACCATCCAAGAAAGAATGATTTATTATCAAGATTTAATGAAACGATTTGAAACATTAAAGTTTCGTTCTCCTTCAGGATGGATGCTTGTATTGAATTATTATCGGATTGATGAAACATTAAAAAATGCTTATTTTTATCTTGATCAATACTGTAAACTAATCGAAAATAAAAAAGAAATAAGACTTGCTTTGACTTATAATCATTTTGATTTTCATCATGTTTATTTTAAAGAAAGAAAGCTTATCTCAATAGATCATTTAAAAATTGATTTTTGTGTTTATGATTTGTATCACTTATATCAAAATCATCCTCAATTATTATATTATCAAGATTGTCTTTGTGATCATTATTTAAAACATGTTGAGTTATGTGACAGTGAAATAAGACTGCTTCAATGTTTATTATCTATTGTTCCAATAGTAGTATTAAGTCAAGATGAGGTCTATAATGTTATTCAAATGTCTTACTTCTTAGATTATTTAAATGCTGTTAAAGAAATAAATAAAAAGATTAGAATTGACGATAAGTAAGCAATTTGGTAAAATGGTACATGCAATGACGAGGAGGAGTAATTTCTTATAAGTCTAATAGAGACCCTTGATGGTGGAAATAGGGAGATGGCAGAAATGAAGGTAGCCTTTGAGCATGTTAGATGAACGATAGTAGTTTAACACGTATAACTGCGTTAAAGTTTTGAGGGCATACGTATGTATGAACTAAGGTGGTATCGCGATAAGTCGTCCTTAGATGGACGGCTTTTTTTATTAGGAGGAAATTATGGAATTCGCAAAAAGTTTAATTTGGTTTTTATTTGTTGGAGCATGTGTGGTTTTAGCTTATTTTTTCTTAAAAAGATTTAGAGAATTAAAGAAAAAACAAATTGCTCAACAAGCACTTTATGATGAAAAGAAAGAAAAATATAGTCATATTACAAGCGAAATGTTTGATGATATCCCATTGGATGAATTAACTCATGCTGTTATTTTTCAAATTATGGCTAAAGAAGATGAATATTATGATCAAGAAGAATTAGTAGGTCAATTTGTTGATAATTTAACACACGGAGAAAAATTGATTTATACGATTTATCAAGTAGAAAATTCACTTCAAGGAGGTAAAGGTTCTATTCACTCATTCTTTATTACAGAACCTTATTGCCAATGTCGTCCTTACTATAAAGAAGCTTATGAAACAATTCATTGTCATGAAATATCTACTTTATTACAAGCAGCAGAACATTTAGCTATTTTAATTGAAAATGATCAAGAAGATCAAATTGATGAAGATAGTGATTATGCAACTTATAATTTTTCTGACTTTACTAATGAACTTATCGCTATGATTCGTTCTGGGGGAGTTATGGAAAAATGTAACCAATACATCAAAGAACATAAAGATGATTTTATTAATTTGAATCAAGAGGGAGAAGAAAAAGATGAAGAAAGAATTAGCGAGTAAATATGATCATCAAAGTGTAGAAAAAGGAAAATATGCACATTGGATCGAAAAAAAATATTTTGAAGCAGGAGATATGTCTAAAAAACCATATGCTATTGTTATTCCACCACCTAATGTTACTGGGAAACTTCATTTAGGTCATGCTTGGGATACAACTTTACAAGATATGATTATTAGATATAAAAGAATGCAAGGCTACGATGCTTTATGGTTACCGGGAATGGACCATGCAGGAATTGCAACTCAAGCAAAAGTAGAAGCAAGAATGCGTGAAGAAGGTATTTCTCGTTATGATATTGGACGTGAAAAATTTTTAGAGAAAGCATGGTCTTGGAAAGAAGAATATGCTTCAATTATTCGTGCACAATGGGAAAAACTAGGGTTATCGTTAGATTATTCTAAAGAAAGATTTACATTGGATGAAGGATTAAGTGAAGCTGTTAAAGAAGTCTTTGTACGTCTTTATGAAAAGGGATATATTTATCAAGGAAAACGTATTATTAACTGGGATCCAGTTCAACGTACGGCTTTAAGTAATATTGAAGTTATTCATAAAGAAATTGAAGGTGCGATGTATTACTTTAAATATAAATTAGAAGATAGTGATCGTGAGTTAGTCATTGCAACAACAAGACCAGAAACAATGTTTGCCGATCAAGCTATTTTCGTTCATCCTGATGATGAACGTTATCAAGATATTATTGGTAAAAAAGCAATTAACCCAGCTAATGGAGAAGCTTTACCAATTATGGCTGATAGTTATATTGATCGTGAATTTGGTACAGCAGTCATGAAATGTACACCTGCGCATGATCCTAATGACTTTGCGTTAGCAAAAAAACATCATTTAGATATGCCTATTTGTATGAATGATGATGGAACAATGAATGAAATGTGTGGTAAATACCAAGGAATGGATCGTTTTGAATGTCGTAAAGCGTTAGTAGCAGACTTTGAAAAACAAGGTGTTGTTGATCATATTGAAAAAATTACTCACCAAGTTGGACACTCAGAACGTTCTGGGGCTATTGTTGAACCTTATTTATCAAAACAATGGTTTGTTAAGATGGAACCACTAGCAAAAGCTGCTTTAGAAAATCAAAAGAAAGATTCTAAAGTTAACTTCGTACCACCTCGTTATGAAAAAACTTTTAACCAATGGATGGAAAATATTGAAGATTGGTGTATTTCCCGTCAATTATGGTGGGGACATCAAGTACCGGCTTGGTATCATAATGAAACAGGTGAAGTTTATGTAGGAAAAGTTCCTCCTCAAGATGCTGAAAACTGGCATCAAGATGAAGATGTACTAGATACTTGGTTTTCAAGTGCATTATGGCCATTTAGTACAATGGGATGGCCTAACACAGAAGATCCATTATTTAAAAGATATTTCCCTACAAATACATTAGTAACAGGTTATGATATTATCTTCTTCTGGGTAAGTCGTATGATTTTCCAATCATTAGAGTTTACAGGACAAAGACCATTTGAACATGTCTTAATCCATGGTTTAATTCGTGATGAACAAGGACGTAAAATGTCAAAATCACTAGGTAACGGTGTTGATCCAATGGATGTTATTGATCAATATGGGGCTGATACATTAAGATTCTTCTTAACAACAAATTCAGCACCTGGTATGGATTTACGTTATATTCCGGAAAAATTAGAAGCATCATGGAATTTCATTAATAAGATTTGGAATTCAGCAAGATTTGTTTTAATGAATACTGATGAAAATCTTGAATATAAAGATTTAAAATTTGATCATTTAAACTTATGCGATAAATGGATTTTAAATCGTTTAAATGAAGTGATTCGTGAAGTTGATGCAAATATGGATAAATTTGAGTTTGTTAATGTAGGTAGTGAACTTTATAAATTTATCTGGGATGATTTCTGTTCATGGTATATTGAACTTACAAAAGTTCATTTAAATAGTGATGATGAAACTGTAAAACAAGCAAGTGTTCATACTCTTGTTTATGTACTTAATGCAATTGTCAGAATGTTACATCCATTTATGCCTTTTGTCACTGAAGAAATTTATCAAGCTATTCCTCATTTAGAAGAATCTATCTGTATTTCAAAATATCCTCAAGCTAATCCTGAATTTGATGATGATCAAATTAATGATCAATTTACTTATTTAATGGATATTGTTAAAGGAATTCGTGAAATTAGAGCACATTATACAATTAAAAACGCTATTGAAGTAGCTTACTCAATTGAAACAAAAGACAATAATTTAGAATCATTATTAGATCAATGTGTTCCTTATATTCAAAAATTATGTCATGCATCTTGTGCAGGTTATAATATTGAAACAAGTGATGATGTCGCAACAGCAACAATTCAAGGAGGAAGTAACCTTGTTGTAGAATTAGGTGCATATGTTGATAAAGAAGCTGAAAAAGAAAAATTAATGAGTGAATTGAAACATTTAGAAGGCGAAATAAAACGTTGTACTAATATGTTAAATAATGAAAAATTTGTTTCTAAAGCGCCTCAAGAAAAAGTAGATTTAGAAAGAAAGAAATTAGCTGATTATACTTCTAAATATGAAGCAGTTAAAGAAAAACTTTCAAAGAATTAAAGATAAGAAGTATTCCTATCCTTGCTGATAGGAATATTTTTTTATTTATTTTTAATTTTTAGAAGAAATTTAACTCATAATTTTATATATAAATAGTGAGAATGATAGTGGTTGGTCTGGTTCTTACAAGAAAGGAGCTTAATGATGAATGAACTAACAGTGAATGAACAAATGGAATTAACTGGTGGAGCAGTAGGGACATGGATTGTATGTGTTGTTATGGGTGCTGCGGTCTATAAGATACTCTTTTCTAAAGGGGGAAGAGTTTCTATTCCAAGATTGATTTCTATTGAGTGGCGCTAAAATGAAAGAATTATCAACAAATGAACTTTATGAAATACAAGGTGGAAGGCTTTTTATCATCCCAATTTGTTGTATTTCATGGAATGTAATTTATCAAGTTTTCAAGTTATATCCCTCTGTTTTAAGAAAATATCGATGAAAGGCTTTATGCCTTTCATATTTTTATCTTAAGTGCATATGTTTTATGGGGTGAAAAAGATGAATCGCAAAGCAATTGTATTATTTACGATAATGATGATGGTGATGAACAGCATCGTATTTATTTATGGAGATCGTTTATTAAAGGTAGAAATGTCAGTGTATGTACTACAACTTGGAAGATATCAAAAAAAGCAAAATAGTGATCAAATGATAAAACAATTAAAAGAAAAAGGGTATACAGGTTATACATACAAGGACAAGCAGTATGTTGTTATAGAAGGTGTTTATTTAAGTAATAAAGAAGCTAATCAAAAGGCAAAACAAATTAGCCAAAAAGGTATAACTTGTGTTGTAAAGGAATATTTGGTTAATGAGAGATGGAAAAATGAGATTGAAAATAAAAAATATGAACATGTATATAAGGAGTTAGAGAAATGTTAAATTATCCTATAAATGAAAGACCAAGAGAAAAGGCTATTAAAAATGGAATTAATTCATTATCTAATCAAGAATTATTAGCTTTGGTTTTAAGAACAGGGAATAAACAGATGTCAGTGTTAGAGTTATCACAACATTTATTAAATGAAATAGGTGGTTTCAATCAACTAAAAACGATTGATTATTATCAACTCATTAAGATAAATGGAATTAAAAGTGCTAAAGCCATAGAAATACTAGCAAGTGTTGAGATCGCTAAAAGACTTTCATCATTTAAAGAAACAAGACAATATATTAAAGAACCGATGGATGGCTATTGTGTAGTTAAAGATCAATTGTTATTTGAAAAACAAGAAAAAGTGATTTTATTATGTATGAATCATCGTTTGGAATTGATTAAAGAAAAATTACTGTTTATAGGAAGTGATCAAGCATCTTTGCTTACGGGCAAAGAAGTTTTTAAAGAAGCTTTACTTTGTGGAGCAAGTCAAATCATGCTTATTCATAATCATCCAAGTGGTCATCCGGAGCCATCTATTCAAGATCAACAAATGACCAAACATTTGATGAATATGGCTAAAAAACTAGAAATAGAAATGGTGGATCATTTAATTATTGGTGATCATTGTTTTTACAGTTTTGCAAGTGATAGAATATACCATTTAAACTAGATTGATTTTTTTACTTCTAGGCTTTATAATGATTAAGACTAGGGGTGATATTTTGAATAATCGTAGAAAAAAAAGAAATAAAAGAATTCTTATATCATGTATTGTCGCAGTCTTTGTGTTTTCATTTTTTTCTTTGTTTATTAGTCGTAATCAAACTAAGATAGAAAAAATGTTTAGTAATTCGATTGCTGTTGTTGAATATTATTTAATAAAGAAACCAATATCATTTGTTGGTGATTTATTTTCAGAATATAATTCTTTAAAAGATGTTTACCAAGAAAACAAAATTTTAAAAGAAAAATTAAATTCTTATGCAAGTGTGGAAGCAAACACCGATGTGCTTTCTAGCGAAATAAAAAAATTAAAAGATTTAACAAAAATCAATTATTTACCAAGTGAGTATAAGACGAAAACAGCAGGCGTTGTGACTCGTGATGCGAGTAATTGGAATAATGAAATATTGCTTGATGTGGGTAGTATGGGTAATGTGGAAGAAGGAATGGTTGTTTGTGATTCTCAAGGAATGATTGGTACAATTAGTTCGGTAACTGAAGTTTCGGCTACAGTTTCCTTGCTTACAACTCAAAATCCAACAAAACAAGTTCCAGTTATGATTTTAAATGGTAATGATACATTATATGGTTTACTGGATGGCTATGATGTTAATCGTGGTTATTTATCGATTACTTTATTAAGCGATGTGGAAAAATTGGAAAAGAATGCTAAAGTTTACACCTCAGGGTTAGGTGGCGATGGCATGAGTCCTAAGGGTATTTATATTGGTACAAGTAAAAAACTAAGTGTTAAATCTGATGGAACAACGACAAAATTGTATGTAAAACCAGCGGCTAATTTTAATGATTTATCATATGTAGCAGTGGTAAAGAAGGTAAATAGTCATGAATAAACGCTTGGTGAGATATTTATTAATTATCTTGGTTTGTTTTATTTGTGATGACCTTTTGAAATACTATTTGCCACAATCATTTTTAAATAAAGGAATTACTATTATTCCTTATTTAGGATTAATTATGTTCACTTTGTTAAATAATACAATAGATGAAGATATGCGCTATCCTTTTGCTTTGATATGTGGTGGATTTTATAGTTTGATTTATGGTAACTCATTATTAATGTATATGTTATTATTTGTTGTTTTTGCCTTTGTTGGGCGACTTTATACAAAGAAATCAAAATTTACATATTTTGAAGCTTTATTATTTGTTGTTTTGACAATTTTCACCCAAGAAGTAGTGATATATTGGTTAATGTGGATGACAAAAGTAACAAAATTATTTATTGTTACTTATATGCTTAACCGATTATTACCAACGGTAATCTTTAATATTGTCGGTTATAATTTAGTTTATTACATCCATGACAAATTAAAGATAGAGGGTGATAATAATGTATATTTTGGTAAAAGGTCTTAATGGTCGTTTGGTTTTTATGATGGATGACGAAGTTGATTTTCATGTTTTGATGAAGGAATTAAAAAGTCTTTTGAAAGAATCTTTATTTGTTAGTAAAGATTATTTTCCAAAGGCTTTTTTTGATTTTAAAAGTCGAATTTTGAATGAAAGTCAAATGAAAACTTTTTTACATATCATTTTAGAAAGTCAGGCTGTTATTTTTGATGGTATAGCTATAGAAAAAGCAAAACCAGTTCAACATATGAAGTTGATTGATCGAACAATTCATGCTGGTGAAATCATTACAGTGTATGAAGATACTTTAATTACAGGACAAATTAATCCAGGAGCAATCGTTTATTTTAAATCTAGACTTTATGTTTTAAAAGGAATTATGGGAACGGTTGAAGGGATAAATGAAAATGCGATTGTATCAAGTAGCTGTTATAAAAATGCAAATATAAGATATTTTGGGAATGTACGACAGGATTTTACAAGTTTAGAAATGACACTGTTTTATTATAAGGATAAGCAAATATACTTGAACAAGGGGGATGAATTGATATGTCAAGAATAATTGTTGTTACTTCTGGAAAAGGAGGCGTAGGGAAAAGCAGTGTTTCTGTTAATCTGGCTATGGCACTTGCTGATCATCAACTTAAGGTTTGTTTGATTGATGGTGATTTTGGTTTAAAAAATTTAGATGTTATGATGGGATTAGAAAATAGAGTTGTTTATGATTTAAATGATGTAGTGGAGGGACGTTGTGATATTAGACAGGTTTTAGTGAAGGATAAAAGAATGCACACGCTCCATTTGCTTCCAGCATGTAAATCATTATCATTTGATCAATTAGATACAAAGATTATGGAATCATTAATTCATCATTTGGAAAAAGAATACGACTTTATTATTATTGATAGTCCTGCAGGTGTAGAACAAGGATTTAATTATGCAACGAGTATCGCTCATGAGGCGATTGTCGTTGTTAACTTAGACTTAGCCTCGTTGCGTGATAGCGACAGGGTTGTTGGATTGTTGATGAAAAAAGGAATTCATCAAATATCAATGATTATTAATAAAATGAATCAAGATGATATTGAAAGTGGTAAATCATTAATGGTGAGTGATGCCATTGATATTTTATCTTTACCTGTTTTAGGAATTGTATATGATCACCATGATATGATTGAAGCCAATAATAAAGGAATGCCTGTTTATTTAAAAAAAGATCATTTATTACATAAATGTTTTCATCATATTGCATTAAGAGTATTGGGTCATAAGGTAGACTATGTTCAGTGTAAAAAAAGAGGATGGTTTAGTCGTATTATTTTAGGGATTGAATAATATTTGTCCATGTTTTTCATATGATATATTAGGTGATGTTATGTCAGAACTTGATGAAGTGAGAAAAAGAATGAATAGACGGAAAGGGAATCAACCACTCACGGATTATCATTTTAAGAAGTTATATAATGGAATGATACGGTTTATGGTTATGATTGTTGTTATTTTATCTTCGTTGATTATTGTGAAAAATCATGATTTAGAGGGAACGATTTTAAATAATAAAATGTTAAACCAAACAATTACAAAAATTTCACAAGTGATACTAGATTACTTACCTCAAGATCATAAAGTCAGTCATGAAGTAACTTATCAACAAATCAAAGATAACTATTATTATAATAATAGTAATGAAGTTTTATCGTTAAGTAATGGTCAAATTACAAATATTACAAAAAAGAATCATCATTATATTGTTACAGTGATGAGTGATCAACATGTTCAAATTAAATATGGAAGAATAAAAAACGTTGTTGTTAAAGAAAATCAAAAAATAAAAAAAGGGATGAGTATTGGAAGCTATCAAAATGAATTAACACTTGATTTTAGTTTATCAGGGAAAAAGATTGATTATGAAACTTATCAAGGGATGGAATAAAGGGATTATCCATCCCTTAACTTTTATTTATTTAGGTTTATCTTATTTTACATGTTGTACCCATGAATATATAGCGACACTTATTTTTGTTTTGTTGCATGAAATGGGTCATTTATTTATGGCTTGTTGTTTCCATTATCAAATTAATCAAGTCAAAGTATTACCATTTGGTGCTTTTTTGTCGTTAGATGATTATGGGTATCATTTTGTATATGAGGATATAATGGTTGTTTGTGGTGGTTTATTTGTCAGTTTATTGATGATGCTTATTTGTTATTTTACAGGCTATGAATTTTTTTATACGATTAATCGTGCTATTTTTATTTTTAATTTATTACCTATTTATCCTTTAGATGGCGCAAAGTTAGCTCTGTTGTTAATGAGTTACTTTCTTGATTATTTAAGCTGTTTAAAAATGCAAATTAAATTTTCTCTTTTAACATTATGTATCTGTTTTGTTTTAACGCATGAATTAGGAAAGATGGTTGTACTGAGTTATTTATTAATTCAAAACATAGACTATTTAAAAAATTATCGCTATGTATATATTCAAACAATTTTACATGATAAGATGAAAAAACGAAAATATAAAATTAATAGAAAAGTAACTTATTATCGACCTTATCAAAATTTTTATCTATTTGAAACAAAATCATATTCATTCGATGAAATGAAGTTTTATTTGATAAAATCAATGAAAAAGCGTTGACTTTGGCTGAAATATTGGATATAATGCAAATGTTGTAGACCTCTAGACTACAACCGCACATAAAAGGTATTAAATGCAATAAGCTGCCTTGGTTGGCGAGTCTTAGAAAAATTTATAGGAGGTGCGATATGTACGCAATTATTGAAACAGGTGGAAAACAATTAAAAGTTGAAGCTGGAGATACTATTTTTGTAGAAAAATTAGAAGTTGAAGCAGGAGAAAAAGTGACTTTTGATAAAGTTTTATTAGTAGGAGATGAATCAGTGAAAATTGGTGCTCCTTATGTAGAAGGTGCTACAGTTGAAGCAACTGTTGAAAAACAAGGTAAAGAAAAGAAAGTAACAATCTACAAATATAACGCTAAAAAACATTATCATAAAAAACAAGGTCATAGACAACCTTATACAAAATTAGTTATTGATGCTATCAATGCTTAATCATGATTAAGATTAAGATAATAAAGAAAAAACAAGAAATCAGTTCTATAAAGATTTCTGGTCACGCACAAAGTGACGAATATGGAAAAGATTTAGTGTGTGCAGGTGTGAGTGCAATCGCTGTTGGTGTTTGCAATACTATTGCACAAAAGGGATATCTTGATAAAAAAATGTGTTTTATTAAGATGAAAAATGGTAATATAAGTATAGATATTGTTAAAAGTGATCAAACTTTACAAGTGATTCTAGAGACTCTTGTTATAAGTTTAGAAACGATTAAGGATAGCTATGGTCAATATATTCAGATAATCAATGAGGAGGAATAACATCATGATGTTCAAATTAGATTTACAATTATTCGCTTCTAAAAAAGGTGTAGGGTCAACTAAAAACGGTCGTGATTCTAAAGCAAAAAGATTAGGAGCTAAATTAGCAGATGGTCAATTCGCTACAGCAGGTTCTATTATTTATAGACAAAGAGGAACTAAAATCCATCCAGGTACTAATGTAGGTAAAGGTGGAGATGATACTTTATTTGCTAAAGTTGATGGTGTAGTAAAATTTGAAAGATGGGGAAAAGATAGAAAGAAAGTTTCAGTTTACCCAGCTGCATAATTTAAATCCCTTTCGAGGGATTTTTTTTTAGAAAAGAGGTGGAAATGTGCAATTTATAGATAAAGCTAAAATTTATATCGAAGCAGGTAAAGGTGGCGATGGAACTGTAGCGTTCCGTCGAGAAGCCCATGTGCCTAAAGGCGGACCTGCTGGTGGAGATGGTGGTAAAGGTGGTAGTGTTATTTTTGAAGCGACAACATCTTTATCAACATTATTAGATTTAAAATATAAACGTGTGTATAAGGCACGTGCTGGTGGTAATGGTATGCCTAAAAAAATGCATGGGGCAGACGCTGGTGATTGTGTTATTAAAGTTCCCGTTGGAACTCAGATTACTGAGGCTGAAACAGGAAAAATTATGGCGGATTTAACTGAGGATAAACAGCGCGTTGTACTTGCAAAAGGTGGACGTGGTGGTCGTGGTAATGCACGATTTGCTACTTCTAGAAATCCAGCGCCACAAATTTGTGAACGAGGAGAACCTGGTGAAAAATTTGATGTTGTTTGCGAATTAAAATTACTTGCTGATGTAGGGTTAGTCGGCTTTCCATCAGTTGGGAAATCAACACTTTTATCAGTTGTTTCACGTGCTCGTCCAGAAATTGCTGATTATCATTTTACAACAATTGTACCTAACTTAGGAGTTGTTCAAGTTAAAGATGGTCGTAGCTTTGTTATGGCAGATTTACCAGGTTTGATTGAAGGTGCTAGTCAAGGAAAAGGATTAGGTCATCAATTTTTACGTCATATTGAAAGATGTCGTGTAATTGTTCATGTTATTGATATGGGGGCAGTAGACGGAAGAGATCCATATGAAGATTACTGTACAATCAATGAAGAACTTGGACAATACCAGTATCGCTTATTAGAAAGACCACAAATTGTTGTTGCTAATAAGATTGATGAAGAAGGTGCTGAGGAAAACTTAAAGCGTTTTAAAGAAAAAGTAGGGGATGATGTTAAAGTTTATCCAATCTCTGCTATTATTCATGAAGGTGTGGATCAAGTTTTATATGCTGTTGCTGATGCACTAGAAAATGCACCTAAATTTGATCAAGAAGAAATTCAAGAAAATACTGTTGTTTATACAATGAAAGAAGAGGAAGCACCATTTGTTGTTCATAATTTAGGAAATGGTCAATGGAATATCACTGGTAAGAAGATTGAACGCTTAGTTTCTATGACATCCTTAGTTAGTGATGATGCGATTAAACGTTTATCAATTAAAATGAGAAATATGGGAATTGATGAAGCTTTAAGACAAGCTGGTGCTCAAGATGGGGATATTGTTTCTATTCTTGACTTCGAATTTGAATTCTATGATTAACCTTGATTTTGTATCAAGGTTTTTTTATTTATCGCTTAATAAAATTATGTTATAATTGTTGAGACAAATTAAACACATATAGGGGATTTTTTGTGTAAAAATTAGTTTATAATATGTATAGGAGTCAAGTATGTATAGTTATATAAAAGGAATCGTTGTTGATTTACAAAGTGATCATATTGTTGTTGAAAATAATGGTATTGGCTATTTGATTTATGTAAGTAATCCATATGCTTATACAAAAGGCAAAGAAGCCATAGTTTATTTGTATCAACAAGTTAAAGAAGATGGTATTTTTTTGTTTGGTTTTCAAACAGTTGAACAAAAAGAATTATTTTTAAAATTAATTATGGTTAAAGGGATTGGCTGTAAGACAGCCAATACAATGTTAGCGAGTGGTGATGTAAGTAGTATTGTAACTGCAATTGAGACAGCTAATGTTGCTTACCTAAAGAAAATACCAGGTATTGGTCCTAAAGCTGCACAACAAATTATTTTAGATTTACAAGGTAAAATAGTAGGAAGTAAACAAGTTTCTAATCAGGAATTAGAAGAAGCGGGAGAAGTTTTAATTGCTTTAGGGTATAAAAAAGGTGAGGTTGATCGCGCACTTGCTAAATTAATGAATGAGAAGTTAGATACCAATGGTTATGTAAAAAAAGCATTAAGTTTATTAGTAAAATAAAGGAGTAAGTTATGTCAAGAAATGATGTATTAGATCCCAATATTGAAGAAGATGAAGAGAGTTCTTTACGACCAGATAACTTTGATGAATATATTGGTCAAGATAATTTGAAAGATAATTTAAAGGTTTTTGTTGGCGCAGCTAAAATGCGTAATGAGTCATTAGACCACGTTTTACTGTATGGTCCACCAGGATTAGGTAAAACAACAATGTCAATGATTATTGCTAATGAAATGGGTTCTCATATCAAAATAACAACTGGACCAAGCATTGAAAAAACAGGAGATTTGGTAGCTATTTTAACGTCACTAGAACCTGGAGATGTTTTATTTATTGATGAAATTCATCGTTTAAACAAAGTAGTTGAAGAAATATTATATCCAGCTATGGAAGATTTTTGTGTTGATGTTGTTATTGGTAAAGAAGCGTCGACACGTTCTGTACGTATAGATTTGCCACCTTTTACTTTGGTAGGGGCAACAACACGTGCCGGTGATTTATCGGCACCACTTCGTGATCGTTTTGGTATTATTTCGCAACTTCAATATTATAGCGAAGATGATTTAAAAAGAATTATTGATCGTACGAGTCAGGTTTATGGAATGGTTATGGATGATGATGCTAAAGGAGAACTTGCCAGAAGAAGTCGTGGTACACCACGTATTGCTAATAGATTGTTTAGAAGAGTCCGAGATTTTGCTCAGTTTTATGGTGATGAAACCATTACTAAAGAACGTACAATTGAAGCTTTAGAAAGATTAAGAGTTGATAATTTAGGGTTAGATGATGTTGATCATAAGTATTTATTAGGGATTATTCATCGTTTTAAAGGGGGTCCTGTTGGCTTAGAAGCAATTGCAGCTTCTATTGGTGAAGAACCACAAACATTAGAAGATGTTAATGAACCTTATTTATTACAAATAGGATTGATAAAAAGGACACCAAGGGGAAGAATTGTCACGGAAGCAGCATATCGACATTTTAATATTGAACAAGAGTTTTAACTCTTGTTTTTTTTATGAAAAAAATAGAAATTAGTTTACTTCTATTTTTGTTTGTTATATCTGTTGCTTATCATTATATTCAACCTCAGGAAACAATAGAAAAGATCAACACAAGTCAATCTATTACAGTACAAGTAGCAGGACAAGTGAATCAATTACTGCACTTTGACCATAGTCCAACGATTGGTGAAATTTTTGACCAATTGCACCTTAATAATGATTATCATTTTTCTTTAAATTATGTTTTAGATGATCAACAAACTTTATATTTGCCTCAAGGCGATTACCTTATTTCTCTAAATGAAGCTTCTTTACAAGAATTGATACAAATAAAAGGAATTGGTGAAAAAACAGCACAAAAAATTATTGATTATAGAAATCAAAAAAGATTTGAAACAATTGAAGATATAATGAAAATAAGTGGAATTGGACAAAAAACATATGAAAGAATAAGAGAATATTTTTGTTTATGAAAGGAAAATTATTTTACTGGCTATTGCCTTTTTTGATTCTCTTTTTTATGAAAATGTATCACTGGTGCTTTGTCTTTTTTTTAATCCCTTATTTTTTATTTTTTAAACGTTATTTTAAAGCTTCTATGATGATTTTGATAGGTATCTTCATGATTGGACTATTTTTTTTCATATCATTACCTAAGCCACTCAATCAAACAGTTATTTCAGGAACAATAGTCAATCAAGATGATAAAAGTATTGTGGTAAAAATGGGTTATCATAAAGTAAAGGTCTATGGTGAATTTGATGATTTTAGGATTTATGATCAAGTGAGATTGAAAATATACAATATGCCTTTAGAAGCGCCAACTAACGATTATGCCTTTAATTATCAACATTATTTGTATAGTATGAATATTTTTAATCAGGCAAAGTGTATTCAGGTTTTAAATCATCATCAAGTTGAACATCCTTATCATTTATTGGAAAAGCGAGTCAATCAAAATAAGCAGACTAAAAGTTTTGTTTCATTATTTGTATTAGGAATTAAAGATGAAACGATGAAGGAAGTTTATCAAAAAATGACTCAATTATCGATTGTTCACATGTTTGCCTTGTCAGGAATGCATTTAGCATTATTGAATAAATGGTTAACGAAACTAGGACAAATGTTTTTTCCTCAATCTTTTTTAAAGTATTTGGTTTTAATTATTATGGGGATTTATGTTTATTGGATTCCTTATAATATATCTTTTTTAAGAGCGTATTTGATGATGTTAGGAAAGGTATTATTTAAAAAATATTTGAACCAACTTGATATTTTATCGATACTTACTATAAGTATGTTATTTTATAATCCATATCTTCTCTATAATTTGTCGTTTATTTTTTCATATTTTATGTATTTTATTGTGCTGTTACTTAATCGACATCGTTGGAGTGAATATTATATGATGCTAGGGAGTTTGCCGATTTTAATGTGTGTTAATCATCGCATTCCATTATTATCATTTGTTTTATCCGTTGTTTGTGTTCCTTATATAGAACTTTTATATCAGTTTATTTTAAGCTATATGTTATTGGGTCAAATCATGGTACCTCTGTTGTCTTTGAGTATTTGTTTATTAAATTATTTGATTGAGTTTTGTTATGGTATATCTTATAGCCTTCATTTTAGTCATCCTACATTGATGTTTGTAATGGTTTATTACCTTTATTATTTTAAAGGAATAATACGATTAAATAGTCAAAGAACAATAAGAAGAGAATTGATGATGATTTTGGCTTGTCTTGTTGCTTTTTATTTTTATCCTTATTATCGTATGGAAGGTCAAGTTGTGATGATTGATGTAGGTCAAGGAGATTGTTTTTTTATTCAACAACCATTTAATTTAGGTAATGTTTTAATTGACACAGGTGGACTTAAAAATTGTGATCTAGCAACTGATACCATTATTCCTTATCTTGAAAGTCAAGGTGTAAAATATTTAGATGCTGTATTTATATCTCATGATGACTATGATCATGCAGGAGCATTAGAGAGTTTGTTAGAGCACTTTACGGTAAAGAAAGTTATTAACGATTTTAAAGAGATAAAAATAGGAAAAGTGTTATTTAAACGCCTTTTATTGAATCAACAATATAGTGATGCTAATGATCAGTCTCAAATTATTTATGCAAAAATTCAAGATTTAAAATATTTATTCACTGGTGATATTTCATCTCATGTAGAACAAGATCTTATAGAACGTTATCCTCATTTAAAAGTGGATGTTTTAAAAGTTTCCCATCATGGTAGTCATAGTGCAACATCTGCTGCTTTTTTAAGAACGATTCAACCTAAAATTGCTTTGATTAGTGTAGGAAAACATAATTTATATCGCCACCCTCACTATGAGGTGATACAGCGATTAAAACATTATGGAATACATGTTTATCGAAGTGATGAAATGGGAATGGTTAAAATTATCAGTTATGGTTTCAATCATTATATTTATTCATGACTTTGTTATGTATTTAGTTTATAATGTGATATGGTGATAAAATGATTTTTGTAATATATGGTGAGGAAAGATTGTTGATGGATCAACGTCTTGAAAAGTTAAAAAAAGAATATCAATGTCATGAAGAAATGATGAATTATACTGTTTATGAAGTTGATCGAGATGGTATGGAAGCTGTTTATGAAGATGTGATGACACCTCCGTTTTTAAGTGAAACAAAAATGGTAGTCATTAAAAAAGCTGATTTTCTTACAACGAAGAAATTAAAGAAAGATAATCAAGATGTTGAGATATTTAAGAAATGTATGGACCAAATTGATGACCATGTTCATCTTGTTATTTTTCATGATGAAAAGAATTTTGATGAAAGAAAGAAAGTCGTCAAGGAATTAAGAAAAAAAGCAAAATTTTTTGAAGTCAATACATTAAATTATTATAAGGTATCTGATACGACTCGCCAAGCAATCAAAAAAAGGAATGCTACTATTGATGATGATGCATTAGAATTATTAATTGCGCGTACGGGATTAAATCTTTTGAATGTTTCTAATGAGGTTGAAAAACTATGTTTATATACATCACATATTGATTATCATGCAGTCGATATGTTGGTAAGTAAACCATTAGATGAAAATGTATTTGATTTAACCAGTGCGATTTTAGATAAGAATCGAAAGAAAATATTTGAAGTGTATCATGATTTAATGGTTCTTGAAGAAGAACCAATTATGCTGATTGTATTGATAGCAAATTCAATGCGTCTTATTTATCAAGTTAAATTGTTAGATAGAAAAGGATATAATGATCGTGAAATAGCAAAGATATTATCAGTTAATCCTTACCGATTGAAATATGTTCGAAAAGAAGGTACAAAATATGATTTACAAGAGTTATTATCTTATTTGAATGAACTATCGAAATTGGATGTTTCAATCAAAACTGGGAAAATAGATAAGAAAAAAGGATTAGAGTTATTTTTATTAAGAATTTAGGAGTAAAGTATGGAATCATTAAGAGAGTTATTTAAAATTGGATTTGGTCCATCATCTTCGCATACTATGGGCCCTCAAATTGCAGCAAGTCAAGTGAAAACACGATATCCACAAGCATCGAAATATGTTGTTGATTTGTATGGATCATTGGCATTGACTGGAAAAGGACATTTGACGGATTATATTATAAAAAAGACATTAGGTGATCGTACTGAGATACATTTTAAAAGTGAGACTTTACCTTATCATCCTAATGATATGCGTTTTTATATTTATCGTGAAGATCAATTAATAGATACATTAACAGCCTATTCTATTGGTGGGGGATCGGTTGAATTTGAAAATAGTAAATTGAGTCAAGCTAAACAAGTTTATCCCCACCAAACATTAAAAGAAATTGAAAAGCATATTGAAACAGAAGGTATATCTTTTTATGATTATGTTATGAATTATGAAGATGATCATTTTAAAGCGTATTTGTTTGAGGTTTTAGATACAATGTTTGCATGTGTTCAATCCGGACTATCAGCAGAAGGAACAATACCCGGTAAATTACAATTAAAAAGAGTAGCTAAATCAATGTACCAACAAGTATTGAATACACGCAGAGAAAGTGAAAGAGAACGTTTATTGGTAAGTAGTTATGCTTATGCGGTTTCTGAAGAAAATGCATGTGGACATAAAGTGGTAACGGCACCTACTTGTGGAGCAAGTGGTGTTTTACCAGCGGTTTTGTATTATTGTTATAAACAATTAAATATTCCCCGAAAAGAATTGATTAAAGCTTTAGCAGTTGCGGGACTGTTTGGTAATGTTGTTAAGACAAATGCAACGATTTCTGGCGCTGATGGAGGTTGTCAAGCTGAAGTAGGTACAGCTTGTTCGATGGCTGCTGCAGCTTATGGTTGGATTTTAGAATTAAATAATAGTTTAATAGAGTATGCAGGGGAAATGGGACTAGAACATAACTTAGGACTTACCTGTGATCCGGTTGGTGGTTATGTACAAATTCCATGTATTGAGCGTAATGGTTTTGGTGCTTTACGGGCAATAGACGCAGCTTTATATGCGAAACAATTAGGCTATTTAAGAAAAAATAAAGTTTCTTATGATGCTATTGTAAGAGTTATGAAAGAGACAGGAAAAGACTTAAATAGTGCTTATAAAGAAACTTCATTAGGTGGTTTAGCAAAGGAGTTTGGTATTAAAGATGGCGGTTAAGGCATTATATGTACATATTCCCTTTTGCAATCATATTTGCCATTATTGTGATTTTTGTAAAGTCTTTTATGATGAAAAAGTAGCAAATCAATATTTAGATTGTTTGGAAAATGAATTTAAACAACTTTCGATAAATGAATTTGAAACAATTTATATTGGTGGTGGAACACCAAGCAGTCTAAATGAAAAGCAGTTGGTACGTCTGATGAATATCTTTAAACCATATTTAAATTCAGTTAAAGAATATTCAATTGAACTTAATCCAGAAACCATGAATATAAAGAAATTAAGTATCTTAAAAGACGGTGGTATCACAAGGCTAAGCATAGGGGTGCAAACATTTAATGATCAGCTTCTACCTTATATTGGTCGAGTTCATTGTTGTCAAGATGTCTATGATTTAATTAATCAAGCAAAACAATTGGGATTTAAAAATATTTCAGTAGATCTGATGTATGGTTTACCTCATCAAACAATAGATGATGTAAAAAATGATTTGTTAACTATTAAATCATTAGATATTCAACACTTATCATATTATTCTTTGATTTTAGAAGATCATACTGTTTTAAAAATTAAAGATTTTCAACCTATTGACGAAGAAATAGAATACCAAATGAATCAACTCATAGATCAAACATTAAAAGAAATGAACTTTAAAAAATATGAAGTATCTAATTATGCTAAAGATGGCTATCAATGCCTTCATAATTTGAAATATTGGCATTATGAAAATTATGAAGGAATAGGTATTGGAGCATGTGGTAAAGTTGATAATCAAATGAAAGAACATAGTCGCTCTTTAAGTCACTATTTAAAAGGACAATCAATTTTAAAAATTGAAACTTTATCAAAAGAGGATCATATGTTTAATCATCTTATGATGTCTTTAAGACTGGTAGAAGGATTAAATATTGATGTTTTTAATCAACGTTATCAAGTAAACTTTATAGAATATTATCAAGAACCTTTAAATAAACATATTAAGATGAAACATTTGTTTTTGAATCATCATTATTTGAAAGTTAATCCTGATTATTTTTATTTGCTCAATGCAATCTTAGTTGATTTTATTTAGAATAGAAAGGCACTGGAAATTGCCTTTTTTTGTCTTAAAAAATAAATTTTTAAAAATTAGCACAAGTTGCTTGACAGTGCTAATAAATCATGTATAATGTATTTAGCACAAAGGAAAAAGGAGTGCTAAAGGTGGTGAACTTGATGTTAACAGCAAGACAGTTATTGATATTTAAATGTATTGTTGATGAGTTTATTGAAACCGCTGAACCGGTGGGATCTAAAACTTTAATGACCAAATATCAATTGCCTTATTCTAGTGCCACGATTCGTAATGAAATGAGTTTTCTTGAAGATTATGGATATCTTGAAAAGACACATACTTCATCAGGAAGAATTCCTTCAAAAGAAGGATATCGTTTCTATGTGCACAATTTAGGCAAAGTTGATCTTGATGAAACAACAAAAAATCAAGTTGCGACAATTTTTAATAAGCGTAGAGGTAATCTGACAGATATTGTTCACGAAAGTTGTAATATGTTGAGTGAATTAACGCATCTTACCAGTGTTGCATTAGGAAATTCAGCTAGTGATGATACACTACAAAGAATTACAGTTGTTCCTCTTGAATACGGTAAAGTTACAGCTATTATTATTACAAGTCAGGGACATGTTGAAAACAAGATTTTCCAATTTTCATCTGATGTGGAAATGGAAGATTTAATGAGTTGTGTTAATGTTATGAATGATTTACTTGTAGGTACGCCTATTAATCAGGTTGCGTTTCATTTAGAAAGAGATGTAAGGCCAGTTCTTTCCACGAGTGTTAGACAACATGAAGAATTGTTGAATGCATTTCTAGAAGCTTTTGTTAAATTTGCTTCAAGTAATGTTTATTTCTCTGGAAAAGAAAATATGCTTTATCAACCTGAATACAACGATGTAGATAAGTTAAGAAAAATTGTAAGCGCATTTGAGAATTCGCAAGCTTGGAAAACATTCCAACCACTATCAATAGAAGATGGTGTACAAGTTAAGATTGGTGTTGATTCACCAATTGATGAAATTGGTGATGTTTCAGTTATATCAGCATCATTTAAAACTGGGGAAACGTCAAAAGGATCTATTTCAGTTATAGGACCAACCCGTATGCCTTATGAAAAAGTAGTAGCATTGGTTGAATATATTTCAGCACATATTGAAAAAGCATTTTTAGACGAATTACCAAATGACATTGGAAATAGAGGTGAACATGGTGGCAGAAAAAGATAATGAAACTGTAGTTGAAGAAACAAAAGAAGTTGAAAAAGAAAATACAGTTGAAGAAAATGATAATCAAGAAGCTTCTTTAGAAGATGAAATGAAAGCTCTTCAAGAAGAAGTTGATAAATGGAAAAATGATTATTATAAAGTCTTTGCAGATATGGAAAACTTAAAAAGACGTATGCAAAATGAACATGCAAATAATTTAAAGTTTATGATGCAAGGATTCATCGAACAATTACTTCCTGTAATTGATAACTTTGAAAGATCTTTAGCAGTACAAAATCCAAGTGAAGAAATAAGTAATTTCTTAAAAGGATATGAAATGATTTATAAACAAATTATGACATTGTTAGAAAATCAAGGTGTTAAGGTTATTGAAACCGAAGGTAAGGAATTTGATCCAAATTATCATCAAGCAGTGATGACTGTTAAAGAAGATGGTGTTGAACCAGGAATGATTGTTGAAGAATTACAAAAAGGATATATGTTAAAAGATCGCGTTATTCGTGCATCTTTAGTTAAAGTAAGTGAATAAATAGGAGGAAATGAATATGTCTAAAATTATTGGTATTGACTTAGGAACAACAAACTCATGTGTAAGTGTTTTAGAAAATGGAGATGTTAAAGTAATTGCAAATCCAGAAGGAAACCGTACAACTCCTTCAGTTGTCTCTTTCAAAAATGGAGAAATTATTGTAGGTGAAGCTGCAAAAAGACAAGCAGTAACTAACCCTGATACAGTTATGTCTGTAAAACGTCATATGGGTACAGATTATAAAGAAAAAGTAAATGGTAAAGAATATACACCACAAGAAATTTCAGCTATGATTTTACAAAACTTAAAAGCTACTGCTGAAGCTTATTTAGGTGAAAAAGTAACAAAAGCAGTTATTACAGTACCTGCATACTTCAATGATGCTCAACGTCAAGCAACAAAAGATGCTGGTAAAATCGCTGGTTTAGATGTAGAACGTATTATCAATGAACCAACTGCTGCAGCATTAGCATTCGGTCTTGATAAATTAGATCAAGAACAAAAAGTATTAGTTTATGACTTAGGTGGTGGTACTTTCGACGTATCCATTCTTGATTTAGCTGATGGTACATTTGAAGTATTAGCTACTGCTGGTAATAATAAATTAGGTGGGGACGATTTTGATAATAAAGTTATGGAATGGATCGTTTCTGAATTCAAAAAAGATCAAGGTGTTGATTTATCACAAGATAAAATGGCAATGCAACGTATTAAAGAAGCTGCAGAAAAAGCTAAAAAAGATTTATCAGGTGTAATGCAAACTCAAATTTCATTACCATTCATCTCAGCTGGTGCTGCTGGACCATTACATCTTGAATTAACATTAACAAGAGCTAAATTTGATGAAATTACTCGTGACTTAGTACAAGCAACTGAAGGACCAGTTAGACAAGCATTAAGTGATGCTGGAATGCAACCAAGTGAAATTGATCAAGTATTATTAGTTGGTGGATCTACTCGTATTCCTGCAGTACAAGAATCAGTTAAGAGATTATTATCAAAAGAACCTAATAAATCAGTAAACCCTGATGAAGTTGTATCAATGGGTGCAGCAATTCAAGGTGGAGTTATTGCTGGTGATGTTAAAGATGTCTTATTATTAGACGTAACACCATTATCATTAGGTATTGAAACAATGGGTGGAGTTATGACTGTATTAATCGAACGTAATACAACAATTCCAACTACAAAATCACAAATCTTCTCTACAGCTGCTGATAACCAACCTGCAGTAGACATCAATGTCTTACAAGGTGAAAGATCAATGGCTAAAGATAATAAACAATTAGGTTTATTTAAATTAGACGGTATTGAACCAGCACCTAGAGGTGTTCCTCAAATTGAAGTTACATTCTCAATTGATGTTAATGGTATCGTTAATGTAAAAGCTAAAGATTTAAAAACTCAAAAAGAACAATCAATTGTTATTCAAAATTCTACTGGATTATCTGATGAAGAAATTGACCGTATGGTTAAAGAAGCAGAAGCTAATAAAGCAGAAGATGATAAAAAACGTAAAGATATTGAAACAAGAAATAAAGCTGAACAAATGATCAATGAAATTGATAAAGCATTAGCTGAACAAGGTGATAAGATTGATGCAACTCAAAAAGAATCAGCTGAAAAATTAAAAGCAGAATTAAAGACTGCTTTAGATAACAATGATATGGCAACATTAGAAGCTAAAATGAGTGAATTAGAACAAATGGCTCAACAAATGGCATCATATGCATATCAACAACAAAATCAACAAGGACCAACTGGTGAAACTACATCTAATAACAATGATGACAATGTTGTAGATGCTGATTTTGAAGAAAAGAACTAGAAGTTTAAAACCAAGGTTCCACCTTGGTTTTAAAACTGTTATGAAAGGGTGAAATTATGGCAAATAAAAGAGATTATTATGAAGTCTTAGGTATTAATAAAGGGGCTTCTGCTGATGAAATCAAACGTGCTTATCGTAAAAAAGCAAAACAATATCATCCTGATGTCAATAAAGAACCTGATGCTGAAGAAAAATTCAAAGAAGTACAAGAAGCTTATGATGTATTGTCTGATGATAATAAAAAAGCTGCTTATGATCGATATGGTCATGCAGCATTTGAACAAGGAGCTGGCGGTGCAGGTGGTTTCGGTGGCTTCGGTGGTTTCGAAGACGTTGATTTAGGTGATATATTTGGTTCATTCTTTGGTGGGGGATCACGTCGTCAAAGATCAAATGGTCCTCGTCGTGGTGATGACCACTTAATGAGAGTAAATATTGGTTTTATGGAAGCTGTTAATGGTGTTAAAAAAGACATTAAAGTCACATATGATGCACCATGTAGTCATTGTCATGGAACGGGAGCTAAGAATCCTAATGATGTAACAACTTGTCCACATTGTCATGGTACAGGTACTATTTCACAACAACAATCTTCTCCATTTGGAACTTTTGTTACACAAACAACATGTCCAGATTGTAATGGTACTGGTAAAATCGTTAAAGAAAAATGTCCACATTGTCATGGCAAGGGATATAATAATAAAACAGTGACTGTTTCTTTAGATATTCCAGCTGGTATTAACGATGGTCAACAATTAAGGGTATCTGGAAAAGGTGGTCGTGGAGCAAACGGCGGACCTAATGGTGACTTATTTGTAGAAGTACATGTACAAAGTCATCCACATTTTGTTAGAAATGGTCGTAATATTCATATTACTGTACCTATTTCAAGTGTTGATGCAACGTTAGGATGTGAAGTCGATGTGCCAACAGTGCAAGGTGATGTCACATTAAAAATTCCTGCTGGAACTCAATCTGGTACTGTTTTACGATTGAAAGGTAAAGGGGTTAAAGACTTACGTGGTTCAAGTTATGGAGATCAAATGGTGACTATTGAAGTTAAGATTCCAACAAAATTATCAAGTAAAGAAAAAGAATTGTACGAACAATTAGCTAAACATGCTAAGAAAAAAGAATCAATTTTTGAAACATTTAAAAATCAATTTAAACGATAAGAGTGGATTCACTCTTTCGTTTTTGTTTACAAATAAATAAAATAAGTATACAATGAATATGCAAATAAAATAATACTTCGGGGCAGAGTGAAATTCTCTACTGGCGGTAAACTCCGCGAGCCGTAATGGTCGAACTGGTGAAATTCCGGTAGCAACAGTTATAGTCTGGATGGAAGAAGTCTTTTTTTGTTATACTTCATAAGCAAAAAACGTACCTAGAAGATTATTTTAGGTGCGTTTTTCTTTGAAGGAGGTATTGAAATGGAAACAAAGAAAATTACAACAGTAGGTATGCTTTGTGCGATGGCAATGATTGTTAATCTAATCATATCATTTCCAATTGTGCCTATGGTGTCTTTTCTAAGGTATGATCCTAAAGACATTTTAATTATTATCGGTGGATTTATTTATGGTCCAATGACATCTTTAATCATGAGTTTTATTTGTTCAATATTTGAACTTTTAGTTAGGGGTGGAAACATTCTAGATGTCATTATGAATATGATTTCAACATGTTCATTTGCTTGTATGGCTGCTTTTATTTATAAGCGTTATCACCATCAAAAAGGAGCAATCATAGGTCTTATTTGTGGTGTTGTTCTTACAACAGTGAGTATGTTAATATGGAATTACATTGTGACACCTATTTATTATGGGATGCCAAGAAGTGCTGTCGTTGCTATTCTTTTACCTGGTATATTACCATTTAATTTAATCAAAGCAACAATGAATGCTGTGGTAACATGGTTTTTATATAAACCACTTATGAATATTTTAAGAAGAACAAATTTGGTGGAATCTTCTTTACATCAACAAAAAGTGTATAAAGGATACATTATTGTTGCAGGAATGATCTTTATTACAGCTATTTTATTTATTTTAGGTTATCAAGGAATAATATAGGAGGAATTTTAAGATGGAATTTTTAGAAGCAAAAAGTATAATGGATAAAAAATTAGGTGATTGGAAAATTATGGCTCTTGCAAGTTGTGTGGACAATTATCCAATGGTAAGAAATGTAAGTTGTGTTTTTTATAATGATAAGATTTATTTTAAAACTGATAAGAATTTTAGAAAAACACAGCAGTTATTTAAAAATAATCGTGTAGCAATGTGCTTTAATGGTGTTCAAGTAGAAGGAATAGCACTAAATAAAGGATTGGTTATTGATGAACCCGGACGTATTTTTGAAAAGAAATACAAACAATATTTATGGCAAAGCTATAATGCTTATAGTCATGAAGATACTGAAATATTAATTGAAGTAACACCTGAGTTTGTTGAAATTTGGGATGAAGATGAAAATCGTCAAGCCTTTCAATTATTTATTGATTTTAAAAAGCAATCAGTAGAATATAAACCATATGACTAAAAAAAGGAACGGTTTATTAAACCGTTCCTTTTAAAGAAAATAAAAACAGCATTAATGCTGTTATTTATATTCCTTAAGCTGATTTTCTTAAAGTTCTTAATTCTTTAGCAGAGATTCTAACTTTTGTAGGTTTACCATCTACTAAAATAGTAGCTTTTTGTAAATTCACGTTCCATCTTCTTCTAGTTGAGTTTAATGCATGTGAACGTCTGTTCCCAGTCATAGGTCCTCTACCGCTGATTTGGCATTTTCTTGACATGTCGTAATCCTCCTTTTTTAGTAGTTGCTTTACGTACTGGACTATAATATCATTTATTTATACAAAATGCAATTGTTTTTTTTGAAAATTATGTTATTATTTGCTAGGATTTTTCTTTAGCAGATGAAGTCTAGTTATATAAATTGTAAATGATTGATAATTAAGGTATAATAATTAAGTAAATATATCATAAAATCATTTAGAAGGAGGAATTTTTGGATGATTGAAAAGAATACAAGTTTAGGCGATATCAATATTTCTTTAGATGTTGTTGCTACTGTTGCCGGTGGTGCCGCTACAGAATGTTATGGTGTTGTTGGTATGGCTAGTCAAAAGAAACTTAAAGATGGTTTTTTTGAATTATTAAAAAAGGAAAATTATTCAAAAGGAATTATTGCTCGTGATGGAGAAACAGGGCTTATTTTAGATTTATATGTTATTTTAGGCTATGGTATTAAAATTAACGAAATTTTAGTTGAAGTTCAAAAGAAAGTAAAATATGTTGTTGAATCAACTTTAGATGTAAAAATTGAAGCAGTAAATGTATACGTACAAGGGCTTCGTAATATTGAATAATGGAGGATCATATGAAAGTCATTACAGGTGAATTATTAAAAGAAATGATTTTATGCGGAGCAAATACGTTACATAATAATCATTTAGAAATTGATGCTTTAAATGTTTTCCCCGTACCTGATGGGGACACTGGTACAAATATGTCAATGACATTTAATGCTGGTGCTAAAGAAGTAAAAGATTTAAAAAGCAATGATGTTTATGAAATTGCAAAAAAATTATCTAAAGGTTTATTGATGGGAGCACGTGGAAATTCAGGAGTTATTCTATCACAAATTTTTAGAGGGTTTGCGATGGCATTAGAAGGTCATCAAGAAATAGATGCTCTTTTACTTGCAAAAGCATGGCAAAGTGGTGCTAAAGTTGCTTATAAAGCCGTTATGCGTCCAGTAGAAGGAACAATTTTAACTGTTATTCGTGAATCTAGTGAAAAAGTTGTTGAGTATGCTAGAGAAGGTATGGAAGTAGAAGATGTGTTATCTTACTTTGTTAAAGAAGCAGAAGCATCATTAGAAAGAACACCAGAATTATTACCAGTTTTAAAAGAAGTAGGTGTTGTAGATAGTGGTGGTGCTGGTCTATTACTTGTATTAACTGGATTTATGGCTGGATTACAAGGAGATCGTGTTGAATTTGTTGATGTAACAGGTGGAGCACAAACTAATGCTGGAACTAATTTAGAAGGTAAAGAAGAAGGATTTGGATATTGTACAGAATTTATTATCCGTTTAAATCCATCATTAATTGAAAAGTTTTCAGAAGATCAACTTAAAAAGGAATTATCATTAATTCCTGGAGAAAGTATTGTTGTTGTACAAGATGAAGATATTGTAAAAGTACATGTTCATACTTTAAAACCAGGTAATGCTTTAAATATTGCCCAAAGATTTGGAGAATTTGTTAAATTAAAAATCGAAAATATGCAAGAACAAGCTGATACTCTTCAAGCTAATGCGGGAAGTATTGTTGGTGTTGATGATAATGATGCCGGTGTTCAAGAAGCTAAAGAAACAGCAGTCATTGCTGTTTGTGCAGGAAAAGGAATTGAAAATGCATTTTTAGAATTACATTGTGATTATATTGTAAGTGGTGGTCAAACAATGAATCCATCTACTGAAGATATGGTTGCAGCAGTAAAAAAAGTAAATGCTAAAAACGTTATTATTTTACCTAATAACTCTAATATTGTGATGACAGCACAACAAACTGCAACAATTTTAGAGGGAGAAGTAAATGTTATCGTTATTCCAACAAAAACAATTCCTCAAGGATTATCAGCATGCATCATGTTTAATCCAGATGCTTCATTAGATGAAAATATTGATGAAATGAAAGAAGCAATGAGTAATGTTAAAACTGGTCAAGTAACATTTGCGATTAAAGATACAAATATTGATGGTGTAGAAATTAAAGCAAATGATTATATGGCATTAGTTGAAAAAGATATTGTTGCTTGTGTGGATAATAAATTAGATGCTTTAAAAGTATGCTTAGATAAATTAATTGATGAAGATTCAGAGTTAGTTACTTTAATTGTGGGTGAAGATGTTAATGATGAAGAAGTTGAAGAAATTGAAAGTTATATCGAAGATAATTTTGAAGCTGAATTAGAACTTATTGAAGGTAAACAACCTGTATACTCATTTATTATTGGTGTTGAATAAAATAAAAAGTCAAAAAACGTTGAATTTATCAACGTTTTTTTGTAATTGATTTATATTTTTTGTTTATTTTCCGTTTAAAATAAACGTTTTAGTCGTCTACAAGGTTAAATTCAATGATTTGTGCTACTTTTTTTGCTGAGATTTTAAAACATCAGCATAAATATCAGCTGTTGTGCTAATATCGTTATGTCCTAAATGAGCGGAAACTATTTTTATGTCAACACCACTATTTAATAATAATGCTGCATCTGCATGTCCTAAAAATGATGAGGATGAAAGTAAAAAAATTCTATTTTCAAAATGTGGAGTATTGTGCAAAGAAATAGTTTCAAAGTATAGATTTTTGCATGATGAAAATATAAAGCATTTAGGGGTAATCAATATCGATGAAACAAAAGAAATGACTAATTTTGATTATTTATAGATTGTTGAAATGCCTTTGATAAAGTTAGAAAAAATACTTGGTTTCACAAAATAGATTTTAAAGAAGAGAGCGACTACTGTAGTCGCTTTTTTTAATATTTATTTTGTTTTCAATAATTTTGAATTTCTTCAAGTTCTTTATCATTGATTCACAAGATATGTTCTCTAATATTTGTGATGAAATTATTTCTAGAATGAGGAATTATAAAATATTAAGTTTTTTCTTGAATATGATTGCTATTTAATATTTCAATTAACATTCTAAGGTATTCTGGTTGATATACTTTTTTAGAATAATTATTGTAATTACAATTTCCTATGTTCTTGAAGAATGTGATCACCATTATTGTATTTTATCTAACTATCAAGTATTATATCAATTTTATTGGATAGGAAAAATTAATTTTAAAAATTTATAAATTAATATTGACTTTAAACTTAACTTTAGACTTATGCTTCAGTTGTAAGGAAAAGGAGAAGTGATAGGAAATGGATAAATACACAGTTATTACTGGAGCAAGTTCTGGAATAGGAATGGCAATCGCAAAAATGTTTGCGAATAGAGGGAAAAATTTAATTATTATTGCTAGAAGAGAAGAAAGATTAGAACAACTAAAAAAAGAATTATTAGGTAGTATGCCACAATTAAAAGTAGTCATTAAAAAATGTGATTTAAGTGATATTGAACAAGTTTATCAGCTATATGAAGATCTAAAAAAGTATGAGGTTGAAACATGGATTAATAATGCAGGTTTCGGACATTCAAAGAAAATATTAGATCAAGATTTGAATCGTGTATCACAAATGATTAGACTCAATTTAGAGGCTGTAACAATTTTATCAACATTATATGCTAAAGATTATCAAGATAAAAATGCGACATTGATTAATGTATCATCAACAGTAGGATATGGTGTTTCCAGTCGAGTACCTGCCTATAGCGCTACAAAATTTTATGTCAGTGCTTTTACAGAGGCTCTGTATTGGGAAATGAAAGAAGAAAATAAAAAGTTGAGAGTAAAAGTTTTAGCACCAGCAGCAACTTTATCTGAATTTGGAATGATTTCGGCAGGGTTAACACAACCGATCGATGTGGCACATTTTGAAGGAAATACAGCAACAGAAATGGCAATTTTTCTAGGACAACTATATGATAGTGATGGATGTTTAGGCTATATAGAAACAGATGATTATACATTTCATTTATCAAATCCAAGAATACCACATTCATTCACTAAAAAGACAAATCCTAATTTATTGAAATAGAAAATAATTTATTTGATACAAGAAAGATACTTGAATTACATCTTCAATATATTCAGTTCTATAGATAGGTTTATTTTGATTTTACTTATGTCAGTGATGAAACATAAGAAAGAATTTAATTGAACGTATTGAATTAATACAATCAATATTGTTAAAGAAATTGGCTTTGGATCAAAGAAATACGAATTGATTGAAATTATTTAAATAATTATTAAAAAATATATGTCAGGAGAGAATAAATATGGAATATACATCACTAGGAAAAACAGGTTTAAAAGTTAGTCGTTTATGTTTAGGTACAATGAGTTTTGGAACTCGAGCAACGAAAGAAGAAGCTTTTAAAATTATGGATAGGGCATTGGAGTTAGGTATTAATTTTTTTGATACAGCAAATGTTTATGGAAAAGGAAAAGACACTGAGTGTGGATTAACAGAAAGCATTATTGGTGAATGGTTTGCACAGGGTGGAAACAGACGAGAAAAAGTAGTTCTTTCAACAAAAGTACATAATGAAATGTTTGATGAAAAATATAGTGTGAATGATGAAGCAGGCCTTTCAGCGTATAAGATTTATAATCAGTTGAATGATTCTTTAAAAAGACTTCAAACAGATCATATAGATTTATATTTAATGCATCATATCGATCGAAATGTATCATGGGAAGAACTTTATGGTGCTTTTGAAAACGTTATTCAACAAGGAAAAGTTTATTATGTTGGTTCATGTAATTTTGGAGGAAGACATTTAGGTTATGCCAAAGCAAAAGCAGAACAAAGAAATTTTTTAGGGCTTGTATGTGAGCAACATAAATATAATCTTTTATGTCGTCTGCCAGAATTAGAAGTTATACCTGTTATTAAAGAAATGGGAATGGGGATGATGGTCTGGTCGCCATTAGAAGGTGGATTACTGGCAGAAAATATTTTACATCCAACATTAAATGTTGGAAAAAGAGCAGAAAAATCAAAAAATTTAACAATTCATCAAAAAGAACAATTACAAAAATATGCTGATTTATGTAGTGAATTAGGAGAAAGTGAATCAAATATTGCCTTGGCATGGTTGCTACATAATCCAGCTGTTACTTGTCCTATTATTGGCCCAAGAACAGTTGAACAGTTAGAGAATGCAGTTCATGCATTGGATATTGAATTAAGTGAAGAAACATTAAGAAGATTAGATGAGATTTTTCCTGGATATCAGGAAGCACCAGAAGAATATAGCTGGTAGAAGGAGGACATATGATAGGATTAATTGCTGCAACTTTAACGACAGGATCATTTTTACCACAAGCGATTAAAGTTATTAAAACTAAAGATACATCAGGAATTTCATTGACAATGTATATGATGAGTGTGGTGGGTGTTTTTCTATGGTTTATATATGGTTTAACTATTCATGACATGGCTTTAATTATCGCTAATGGTATAACATTTGTATTATCAGCCATTATTTTGATTTGCAAAATTCGATATAAATAAAAAAGGAGAACAAGAAAATGAATAATTTTAATTATCAAGCAAGTACACATATTTATTTTGGTAGAGATCAAATTAAAAATTTACCTGCAGAATTATTAACTTATGGAAAAAAAGTGCTATTAACATATGGTGGAGGAAGTATAAAGAAAAATGGTCTTTATGATAAAATTTATGATTTGTTAAAAGATTTTGATATAACTGAATTAAGTGGAATTGAACCCAATCCTCGTTTACAAACAGTTGAAAAGGGTGCAAAAATCTGCAAAGAAAAAGATATAGAAATCATCTTAGCAGTTGGAGGCGGAAGTACAATGGATTGTTCAAAAGCTATTGCAGCAGCTGCCTGCTATGATGGTAAAGCATGGGATTTGGTTCAAAATCCAGAAATGATACAAAAAGCTTTGCCTGTTATTACTATTACAACAATGGCAGCGACAGGAAGCGAAGCAGATATGTTTGGTGTTATTACAAACTTGGAAACGAATGAAAAATTAGGAATGGGTTCACCTCTTTTAATGCCTAAAGTAGCTATTATGGATCCAACATATACATTTACGGTTCCTGAAAATCAAACAATTGCTGGAATTGCGGATATGATGTCGCATATCATGGAGGTTTACTTTACTAAAGATAATGCATATCTTTCTGATAGAATTTGTGAAGCTGCATTAAAAACATGTATTCAATATGCTCCAATTGTTAAAGAAAATCCAGAAGATTATGACGCTCGTGCAGAAATTTTATGGGCAAATACTATTGCTATGAATGGTGTGTGTAGTGCAGGAAAAGTAGCATCATGGTCATGTCATCCCATGGAACATGAATTATCAGCTTATTATGATATTACACATGGTGTTGGATTAGCAATTATTACACCGCAATGGATGAGATATATTTTAAGTGAGGAAACAGTTGATAAATTTGTTGAATATGCCAAAAATGTATGGAACATTGAGGGTGAAGATAAATATCAAGTTGCAAACGAAGGAATTAAGGCACTTGAAGACTTCTTTGTATCATTAAATATTCCTATGCATCTATCTGACTTAAATATTACTGATGAATATTTTAAAGTAATGGCAAAACATGCTGTTGAAGTGGGTGGATTAAAAGATGCCTATGTTGAATTGAAACCAGACGATGTTTACCAAATTTTAAAAATGTGTTTGTAAAAATAAGATAAGGTAAATTTAACGGAGAAGAAATTTTGAAAAGAAAAAATATAAAAAAGATTATAGTAATCATTTTTTTAGTCATTATAGTTGCAGTAGGTGGAACCTTTGGATTTATCAAATTTTATCCAAGTATTGGGAAATTGCCTAATCAAAGCATGCAAAGAAGTTATCAGCAAAAAACAAAACTTTATTATGATGGTGAATTTCATAACAGTGAAAATATTCAAAGGGATAATGCGGAAGAACGTGAAAAATCAAAAAACGCTTCTCCCCAAAAAGATGTACCAATAAAAAAAAGAAAAAATATTAAAGATACAGGTATTGGTGATATGAAAATAACATGGTTTGGACATTCTACTTCTCTATTACAGATACATAGTATGAATATTTTGATAGATCCCATCTTTTCTAATTATGCTTCACCAGTAAGTTTTATGGGATCAAAAAGATTTTCAGATATTTCCATGAAGACAGAAGACTTACCTCATATAGATGTTGTTTTTATTTCTCATGGTGACTATGATCATTTAGATTATCAAACCATTAAGAAAATTGATCATAAGGTTGATACCTATATTGTTCCATTAGGTATTGAAAGCTATTTAGAAGGATGGGGAGTATCAGATGATAAAATTATAGCTTTAGGCTGGTGGGAGGAAACCTATATAAATGATGTTCAATTTGTATTGACAGAAGCACAGCATTATTGTGTTAGAAATCCTTTAGGATTTAATAAAACATGGTGGGGAGGCTTATATGTCAAGGACGAATATCATAGTTTTTATTACACGGGTGATAGCGGTTATAATACTTTCTTTAAGAAGTTGCACAAACAATATGACGATATTGAATTATTTCTTTCTGATACAGGACAGTATGATCCAGCATGGAAGTGGTGTCACATGAATCCCAAAGAAGCCACACAGGCTGCAATAGATGTTAAAGCTAAGTACCACATTCCAGTTCACTGGGGAGCCTATGTTCTATCGAATCATCCATGGAATGAACCTGCAAAACTACTTAGTCAATATGAAATGGAGTTAAATGTAAAAACGATTATACCGATGATAGGTGAAACTGTTTCTTATAGCAAAATGGAAACATATAATAATGAAACATGGTGGGAAGAGGAATCAAAATGAAATTATTAGCAAGTGATTATGATAATACAATTAGTTTTAATGGTGTTATTAAAGAAACTGATAAAGCAGCAATTCGTGATTTTCAAAATCAAGGAAATCTATTTGGAGTATGTACAGGTCGTTCTTTGAGAGGCGTTGTTGAATTTACAAAGGGCATAGATTTTGATTTTTATATATTATTAAGTGGTGCTTATATACTTAATAAAAAGAAGAAAGTTATTTTAGAAAATAGAATTCCATTAAAACTTGTTCAAGAAATTCATCAGTTTGTTGGAAATGTAGATGCTTCTGCTAATTATCAGGATACAAATTATCAAGTCTATCAAAAAAAGAGAAAGACATCATTTGGAAAACAAATTGATTCTTTTTTACAGCTTGATGATATAACGGATTATGTTAATTCTTTTTCTCTTCATTTTAAAGAAGGGGAAGATGATAAAGCTAAAAAAACAGCATTGAGAATAGAAAAAACATTTGGAAATCAAATTGAGGTTTTCCTTAATACAAGACATATTGATTTAGCAGCTAAAGGAAGTTCTAAAGGCAAAGCATTACAAATCGTACAGGAATATTATAATCTTGAAAAAAATCAACTATATGCTATAGGAGATTCATATAATGATTTACCAATGCTTAATGCTATTGACAATAGTTATACATTTGCTAGTTCTCCTGAAAATATAAAAAATCAAGTAAAAACAATTGTAACATCTGTTTCTGAGTGTATAGAGGATATAGAATTGAGGGACAAAAATGGAATATAGACAATTATTTCGAGGAAAAGAAAAAATTAGTACAATTGGTTTGGGATTAGGAAATATTCATATTGCCAATGATCAAACAATTGAAGAAACTATTCGATATGCTATTGAAAACGGGATTAATTGTTTTGACTTATGCGGCGGTAGAATAGGTGTTTATGCGGCTACCAAATTTGGAGTTCGAGCAATTAGTGAAACGCTTCGTGAGGAAGAAGCTGCAGCAAAATCTGGTATTCGTGTAACTATGATGGCACCAGGAATGATTGCAACAGAATTGCCACAATCGTTGACTACACAGGAAGAACGTGAAGGTATGCAAGAAGCATATGATGCACTTGCAATTCCAGCGGAATCTGTGGCAAAAAGTATAGCTTTTGCCATAAATATGCCAGAAAATACAGGAATTAATGAAATTATCATTCGACCTACTGCTCAACAGTTATAACAGAAAGAGGTAGATTTTCATGAAGAAAAAAGTTATTATCAGCATTATTTTGATTTTATTAGTTACACTTGCTGGATACGGTGTATGGAACGGTAAGAGTTTAGAAAGTAAGGATGTTGTTTCAGAATTAAAATTAAAAGAAAAGGGCAGAGATAATAGTGCAAAAATAGAAGATTCTTCTTTAGACACTTCTTATTCTACATCGGAGGTTATCATGAAAAATATAGGACTGGGTACAGTACCGAAAGGATATTATAAAAAAGCAACACAACAAGGTGCTTTAGAAACTTTTACTTATGATACGAAAAATTATATTGGAAATAATAAGGCAATTAAAAGTAAGGCAACAGTTTATCTACCTTATGGATATGATCAAAGCGATGATGAAAGAAGATATAATATTCTATATCTTCAACATGGAGCATATGGAAATGAAAGAACATGGATGTATGAATATGGTAATGAATTCAAAAATATGATTGATAACATGATAGAGGATAAACGAATTCCACCATTAATTATTGTTATGCCATTTCTTCCCTCGGGAAATGATTGGTACCATGATACAACACCTATTTTTTATTCGAAAGAATTGAAAAATGATTTAATGGAGAGTATTGAAAGTTATTATCATACTTATGCAATAGATACGACGGATACAGGATTTAAAAATTCTCGTTCTCATCGTGCTTTTGGAGGCTTTTCAGCTGGAGGAACAACTACATGGAATGTATTTCTTGAAGGAATAGATCGTTTTGAATATTTTATGCCTATGAGCGGAGGATTGACTCTTGGAGGAAATGGCTCAACTGATGTGACAGATGCTACTTTGATTGCAGATGCAGCAACATCTTCCGGTTATAGTAAGCGTGAATATTATGTATTTGCTGCAACAGGAACGAAAGATGTTGCATATAAGGGTTTAACAGCACAGATTGAATATATGAAAAAACTAACAAATGCATTTGATTATACAGATAAGGGATTTGTAGATGGTAATTTGATGTATTATACAGTAAAAGGAAATCGACATGATTATCAATATACCTATGAATATGTTTTTAATGGATTACAAAGTTTGTTTTCATGGTATGAAGATAGTGTTGAAAAATAAAATACAAGAGTAAATTGTAATTTATTAAATAACTGTCTTAAAAAATGAGATTTTTTGGAAATATTGAATAAAGGTTGCTCATTAAAAATATCCCCTTGTATTTTATGTACTGTTATGATGAAATCTATAAAAAGTTCATAGTTACTTTTTTCTTTAGATAAAATAGGTAATCAAAAATCTTTTGATTACCTTGAATTTTAATGGTTATTGAGCGTAGTTTATTTCATTCATTACATTTTGCATTATTTTGTTTATGAATATCTTCTGTTCCTGCTTCAATCGCAGTTTTGTAGTACCAAAGTTTATGTTGAATGACTTTCATTTGTTTTTCTAATTCATCGAGTTCCTTTTGAACAACTTTTTCTCTTTCTAAAAATAAATCGTATCTTTCTTGTAAAGAAGCATCTCCTCTTTTAACCATTTCAACAAACTGTTGCATTTCTGCAATCGACATACCGGTGCTTTTGAAACACTCAATTACTTGTAACATTTGAAGATCACTGTCTTTAAATAAACGATAACCACTTTCTGCCTTTTCTAAAAAAGGAAGCAATCCTTTTTTGTCATAATAACGAATGGTAGAGATAGGAATATTCATTTTTTCTGATACCTGTTTAATTGTATAGGGCATTAAAATAACCTCCTTTAATTTTAAAATAAACCATTTTTATTTAATTTTCAAGAGGGGTATTGACTCTAAACTTAAGTTAAGAGTTAAAGTTTAAATGAAGAGAGGAAGGTATAAAAAATGGAATATGGATAGGTTACACTTTATTGGACAATTCTAAAGAGAACTGTTTATAATAAATAA
>OLOG01000125.1_pt1 | contig 81212 bp, 73 predicted proteins | sample 1672351 | NCBI WGS metagenome assembly OLOG01 (sample SAMEA3136674, study PRJEB25190) | human gut metagenome | biome: human gut; feature: human-associated habitat; material: faeces | place: Austria | collected 2013 | reverse complement strand
TGCCGGCGGCGAGGATGTCCTTCATGCCGGGGATGCGGGGCAGCGCGATGTCGGGAGCGACCGACACGACGCACGGCAGCGGCGCCTCGACGACCTCCACCACGTCCTCGAGCGTGCGCTCGACCGTGACCGAGCCGGAGCCCGCCTCGATCTTCGTCGCGCCGTTGACGGAGGGCAGCCCCAGACGCGCGGCCAGCTGCACGTCCACCTGCTGCGCGTAGTCGTCGGCGGAACCGTCGCCGCACAGGATCAGGTCGTACTCGCCCGCCTTCGCCACCAGGTCGGCCAGCGCGGCGGCAGCGGCATGCGCGTCAAGGCCCTTGCACGCGTCGTCGGCCGTCATGTACAGCTCGTCGACGCCGCGGGCGAGGATGTTCTTCTTCAGCTTGGAGTCGTCGATGTCGGCAGGGCCCGCCGTCACCGCCACCACGCGCCCGCCGTCAGCCAGCTGGGCGGCGGCCTCGATGGCGTTCAGGTCGTAGGCGGACACGATCGGCTTGGCCTTCGAGTAGTCCAGTGTGCCGTCGGCGGCAACCTGGATATCCTGGTCGTCGGGAACGACCTTGCAGCAAACCACGATGTTCATGCTTACCTTCCTTTCGTTCTACATTCAGAGGATGGCGCTTATGCGCGGTATTTCTTCGCCACCTGACGACCGGCAATGTACGCCATGATTTCAGGCGTACCGCCACCGAACAGGTTGCCACGGCAATCAGCCCAGATGCGCCCAACGCGCACTTCGGTCGTATAGCCGATACCGCCGAAGATAGACAGCGCCATGTCAGCGACGTTAAAGCACTCCGTGCAGCCGTAACGCTTCAACAGGGCAGAGTCGAGCTGCACTGAAATGTCGTTGTCGAGCTCCCACAGCGTTTTGTACAGCATATTGCGGGTGTTCTGCAGGCGGATCTCCATTTCAGTGAGCTTCTCCTGCGTCATCTGGAAATTGGCAATGGGCTTGTTGAAGGCGATGCGCTGGTTGGCGTACGTCACCGCGTCTTCCATGGCGGCCTGAGCGAGGCCAAGCTGCTCGGCAACCAGCAGAGCACGCTCCACCTCGAAATTCTTCATGACCATCATAAAGCCCTCGCCCGGCGTGCCGACGCGATCCTCTTCCGTCAGCACCACGTCGTCGAAATACACCTCGCAGAACGGGATGCACTGCTGGCCGATCTTATGCAGGCCAGCCGTGGAAACGCCCTGACGATCCATCTCGATCATCCACAGCGACATCTTGTCGTTCTCTCGTGACGGATCTTCGTCTTTGGCCACGACGATGGTGTACGGAAGCTTGGCCCCCATGGTCACCCACGTCTTCTGCCCGTTCAGACGATACGTCCCGTCATCCTGCTTTTTGGCCGTGCACGACATGTTGCGGTTGTCAGAGCCGGCACCGGGCTCGGAGATGGAAAGCGAGCACAGCGGCCATCCGGTTTCCATGTACGCGTCCATGTACTTTTGAATCTGCTCCGGCGTGCCGAATTCGACGATATCGAACGCCGTGAGGGAGTTCTGATACAGGATATGGTTGCACCCGCTGGAGTGATACAGCTCCTCGATCATCATGCCGAGCGTGACCTTGTCGCAGGGAATTCCACCGTATTCCTCGGGGATGCCCATAAGACCGAAGCCCGCATCGCGATACGCCTCGGCGATCTCGTCAGGCATGTCGCCAGTCTCGTACATCTCTTTGATGACGTCCTCGGTGAAATACCGATCGCAGAACTCGCGAACGCTTTCCAGGAGCAGCTCTTGCTCGTCGCTCATAGCAAAGTCCATGGTATCCTCCTCGTAAGGGTTTCATAGGCGCCTCTTGAACCGTCGACTCGTTCCCGACGGATCCTGCTGCAAGCATACGCTCGCCATCACTCGTCATGGATACCCAAATACTTCGATCTGTTGCAATATTTAGTCGCGTAACGGACATCGACCCGTTTTCGTCCGACTTTGCGAAGGGAAACTGCAGTTACAAGGGAAGAGACATAGAGAGAATCTATGGGGAGGCGGCTAATTCATAGAGAAAGCCCGTACAACACGACTCATCGCATACCAACATATCGTCGTTTCTGTCTAACACTTCACCAAAAACCTCGTATAATCAACAACAGGCAACCGGCGAGGAAATCCGCAGAGAGCCTACCGGAAGAACCGCGCTCCACGTACAAGGAGGTCGTCATGGGCTCGATGAACACCATGTCGCTCATCGCAGAAACGTTCGTGTCGCTTACCGAGCACGAGCCCCCCGAAAAGATAGCCGTATCGGATATCGTTGCCGCTTCGGGGAAGAACCGCAAAACCTTCTACTATCATTTCGTCGACAAGAATCATCTCATCGCCTGGATATTCCGTTGCGATTTAGGAATGTTGCTCCGTAAACGCTTCGACGAGAACCTGTTGGTGTACGAACACGATGAAACAGGGAAAGACCCGCTCGCGCAGCATCCTTACTATATGTTCAACAAGAAGGGCGTGAGATCGCTTGATCAGGCAGGATTTTTTCAGACGCTGGCCGACTGTTTCGAAGCCCGAAGGAGCTATTACGCCAAAGTGCTACACGACAGCGGGCAGAACAGCCTTCGAGACTACCTGTACCGGCTTTACGTGCCCGCCCTCAAAGACGACGTGCGTTTCATTTTAAGCAACCGCCACCTTAGGGAAGAGAGCGTTGATTTCCTTGCCGAGTTCTACACGGGAGCGTTTTTGTCCTATCTTATCGGCCAGACGGTCAATCCGAAGAAGCACGACATCATGGAAGGCGTGGGGCCGTTTTGCAATATCGTTCACTCATCGCTTGAGAACGAGATCAAAGAGCAGCAACTCAGACGCATGCTGTAGACCGAACACGCAATAAACGACAGAACGTGAAGCAGGCGACCCGAAGGCCGCCTGCATACAGTAAGAGCTATCGAATGCGCATTACTTCGCCGGGTAGAAGCCGCTCGGCTCTTCGCCCAGGTTGATCATGATGTTCTTCGTCTGGGTGTAGTGCTCGAGCATCACCTTGTGCGTCTCGCGGCCGATGCCGGACTCCTTGTAGCCGCCGAACGGCGCACCGGACGGAATCTGGTTGTAGGTGTTCACCCACATGCGCCCGGTCTTGACGCCCTGCGCAACGCGGAAGGCGCGGTTGATGTCGCGGGTCCAGACAGCGCCGCCCAGACCGTACACCGAGTCGTTGGCCAGGTCGATGACCTCCTGCTCGTCCTTGAACTTGATGACCACGGCCACGGGCCCGAAAATCTCTTCCTGGGCAACGCGGCAGGAGTTGTTCGGCACCTCGATGAGCGTCGGCTTCAGGAACGCGCCCTTGGCGAGCTCGCCCTCGGTCGCACGCTCCCCGCCGCAGAGAACGCGGCCGCCCTCCTGCTTGGCGATCTCGACGTACTCGAGAATCTTGTTCATCTGGTTTTGGTCGATCTGGCTGCCCATCTGGGTGTCATCCTCCCAAGGCATGCCAACCTTCACCTTGCCGAACGCCTCGCACGCGTCCTGCACGAACTTGTCGTAGATGTCCTCGTGCACGAAGATGCGGCTGCCGGCGCAGCATACCTGGCCCTGGTTGAACAGGATGCCCAACTGGATGCCGTCCAGCATCATGTCCCACTTGGCGTCGGGGAAGATGATGTTGGCGGACTTGCCGCCCAGCTCCAGCGTGGCCGGGATAAGGCGCTCGGCCGCTGCGCGAGCGACATCGCGGCCCACTTCGGTGGAACCGGTGAAGGCCAGCTTGCTGATCTTCGGGTTGTCGAGGATGTACTGACCCGACTTCGAGCCGCGGCCCGTGACCACGTTGAACACGCCGGCCGGGATGACGCCCTCGGTGAGCTTCGCCAGCTCGAGCACCGTAAGCGAGGTCGTGGACGAGGGCTTGAACACCGTGCAGTCGCCGGCGGCCAGCACGGGGGCCAGCTTCCAAGCCGCCATAAGGAACGGGAAGTTCCACGGCACGATCTGACCGACGACGCCGATGGGCTCGTGCAGCACGAGCGACATCATGTTGCCCGGAAGCATGTCGGCCTCTCCCGTATCGGCCAGCAGCACGCCGGCGAAGTAACGGAAATGATCGACCGAGTACGCCACGTCGATGGCGCGCGTCTCGCGAATGGGCTTGCCGTTGTCCAGCGACTCCAACAAAGCGAGCTTCTCGGCGTTCTCTTCGATGAGGTCGGCCACCTTGTTCAAGATAATAGCGCGCTCGGCCTTCGTGGTCTTGCTCCAGGTTTCGAACGCCTCCCAAGCAGCGTCGACCGCGCGGTCGACGTCTTCCTTGGTGGCATCGGCAATAACGGAAAGCTGTTCACCGTTGGCGGGGCAGTACACGTCGAGCGTGCCGCCGTCCGACGCGTCGACCCATTCGCCGCCGATGTAGAGCTGATAGGATTTCTGAGCAGGGTTGTTCATGGGTACTTCCTTTCGCATGAGTGTTGCATGCCGCTTCCCGCCCCCGCCTTCGCACCGTCTCCCAACGCGCATCCGGCGGCGGGCGACGCATCGCATGCCCGCTGCGCGGCCCCTAAGGCCGTTGCCATGAAGATACACCCTTGCGCGTCGAACCGCCGTCCTCGTTGCCAACTGTTTACACGAACGGTACTGTTTCCTCGATTGGTGCACCATGGGTAACAATTACGGAACAGAGGACGTTCGCGAGCGGCATTCGGAAGGGAGCGAACGGTAGAGACGAGAAAACGTCGAACGAGGGTCCGCAACGTACCTGAGCGGAATCGAGCCCAAAGGCCGCCCTCCCCCGGCAATCGTCTCGGCAGGCGCCGACGCAACCCGCCGGATCGGCCGTTGCGCGCCGCCGTGCGATCCTGACCTCGCTTCAGCAGCGGAATCGAGCACCGCCAAGCGAGCCCAACGTCGTTTCAGCAGCGGAATCGGACACCGACTCACAAAAGTCACCGCTGTGAAGCTCGATGCAAGGGAAACCGCCGCCGTCGCGATCACTGACCTGCGCAAACGCGCGACATGCAAGATCGGAAGGATGCCGAATGCCATCCCTGGGCGCTTCAGAGCCCGGATCCCTCTTCACAGCGGTGACTTTTGTGACTCCGCTAAGGGCTTTCCTGTTAAACACGGGCAGCAGACGGGCGAAGCGGCATCCGGCTTCCGCAGGCCTTCTTCCACGCTGCGATGGCTTCAACCCGAAAGGAACGTTACAGCGCGTTCAGGCCCCTTCCTCATGGAGAGCATCGAGCGCACCGAGGCACGCTCGCACGCCGTTTTCAAGCGCCGAGCTCAATGGAAGGCCGCTTCGCACCGAGCTCCTCCGGAAACGACGGCGGCCCGTCCGAGGACGGGCCGCCGCTGCCGGTTCGCTTCGCGCGCTAGCGACGATGCTCCTGCTTGTCGTTGAGCAGGCGGTTCAGCGCGTTGAGGTAGGCCTTCGTGGACGAGACGATGATGTCGTTGTCCGCGCCGCGGCCCGTGTACACGCCGCCGTCGGGCGCGGTCACGCGGATGGTCACCTCGCCCAGCGCGTCGATGCCGCGCGTGACGGACTGCACCGAGAACTCGGTCAGCTCGTTGTCCACCTGCACGATCTTGTTCACGGCCTTGTACACCGCGTCGATCGGGCCCGTGCCGTACTCGCAGGCCGTGACCACCTGGTCGGCCGCGTTGCGCAGCGTGACCGTGGCCGTCGGGGTCAGCGGGAAGCCCGTGCTCACCTGCACGCCCTCAAGCGCGTAGAGGGCGCTCTCGTTGCGGTCGCGCTCGTTCACGAGGCTCTCGAGGTCCTCGTCGTACACTTCCTTCTTCTTGTCGGCCAGGTTGAGGAACGCCTCGTACACCTGGTCGAGCGCCTCGCCCTCCAGCTCGTAGCCCAGCTCCTCCAGACGGTGCTTCAAGGCCGCATGCCCCGAGCGCGCCGTGAGCACGATCTGGCTCGTGCCCGCGCCCACGTCGGCCGGGTCGATGATCTCGTAGGTGTCGCGCTTCTTCAGCACGCCGTCCTGGTGGATGCCGGAGGAGTGCGCGAAGGCGTTCGCGCCCACGATGGCCTTGTTGGCCTGCACGTTCATGCCGGTGATGGACGACACGAGGCGGCTCGCCTTGATGAACTCGCGCGTGTTGATCTCGGTGCAGGCGTCCAGCTCGTCGCCGTGCATCTTGATGCCCATGACCACTTCCTCCATGGCCGTGTTGCCCGCGCGCTCGCCCAAGCCGTTGATGGTGCATTCCACCTGGGTTGCACCGTTCTTCACGCCCGCCAGCGACAGCGCGGTGGCCATGCCGAGGTCGTTGTGGCAGTGCACCGACACCGTGGCCTTCTCGATGCCGTCCACATGGTCCATGAGGTACTTGATGCGCGCGCCGAACTCCTCGGGCAGCGAGTAGCCCGTGGTGTCGGGGATGTTCACCACCGTGGCGCCGGCCTTGATGACGGCTTCGATGACGCGCACGAGGAAGTCGTAGTCGGAGCGGCCCGCGTCCTCGGCGTAGAACTGTACGTCCTCGACGAAGTTGCGGGCGTACTTCACGCACTTGACCGCACGCTCGACGCACTCGTCCTCGGTAATGCGCAGCTTGTCGCGCAGGTGGCTCGGGCTCACGCCGATGCCGGTATGGATGCGCGGACGCTTGGCGTACTTGAGCGCGTCGGCCGCGGCGTCGATGTCCTTCTCCACCGCGCGCGTGAGGCCGCACACCGTTGCCTGGTCGCCTGCGAGCTCCGCGATGCGGCGGACGGACTCGAAGTCGCCGGGGCTCGAGATGGGGAAGCCCGCCTCGATGACGTCCACGTTGAGCCGGAGAAGTTGACGCGCCACGACCAGCTTCTCCTCGGTGTTCATGGAGGCGCCCGGCGACTGCTCGCCGTCGCGAAGCGTCGTATCGAAGATGTTGATCTTGCGCGTCATATGCGTGTTCCTTCCTTCTCGGCTCGATATAGTTTGACTATCATAGCAAATATCCCAAGCGCTCTTCTCGGAATTCGCCCCGAACGCACCAACAAAAGCGGGAAAACGACGGGAAGACGCCTGGCGCGAAAAAGGCCCGGCAAGCGCGGGGATCGCTTGCCGGGCCGTGATGCCGCAGCGTGCTCGGAGAGGAGGTCGCGCACGCTAGCAGGAGGGTGAGCTCGCTTTCGCGTCGGCCACGCCGTGGGCAGCCGCGTCGGCGTCGATGAGGTCGGTCGGCTTCGCCTTCATGATGAAGCGCTCGACGAGGATGAGGAAGGCCAGCGCGCCCAGCGCGATGACGCCGAGAAGCACCGCATACTCCACCCAGGAGGGCGCGTACCAGCTGGTCGCCGCCCACACGTCCATGCCGGAGGTAGCGGCCGACGTGCCGTCGATGAGACCCGGGCCGCCGAAGGTGTTCGGCGTGATGAACGAGCTGAACAGCAGCCACACGCGCTTGCAGAACACGCCCACCACCACGCACGCCGAGGAGAACACGATGAGGCCGGTCTTCTGGCGGTTCTTCGCGAACACGAGGATGGTGAACGGGATGAGCACGCCCACGATGATCTCGATCCAGAAGTACGGGGCCGTGGCGCCGAAGAACATCTGCGACAGCACGTGCCAGCCGCCCTCGGAACCGGGATAGCCCGTGGTCAGCAGCTCGCAGCCCACCATGTAGCCGTCGACCGCGATGCAGGTGGCCAGAAGGCCCGCCAGCATGCCCATGAGCTTCTTCGACGTCTCCCAAATGCCGCGGCGGTTCATCCACGCCAGCGCGATGAGCAAAAGCGCCAGGCCGGAGTCCATGGCCGAGGCCACGAACAAGGGGCCCATGATGGCCGAATGCCAGCCCTCGCGAGCGATCTGCAGGCCGAAGATCCACGCCGTCACCGTGTGCACGAGGATGGCGATGGGCAGGGCGAAGCGCGACACGATGGCGATCTTGGACTTGTCGGCCCTCTTCGAGGTCATGAAGTACAGGTAGACCAGGTTGATGACCAGGTAGCACGAGATGACGCAGATGTCCCAGAACAGAGGCGAGATGAAGTTCGGGGAAATGATCAGGTTGAAGATGCGCGCCACGCCGCCGAGGTCGAGGATGACCAGCAGGCCCGCGCAGCAGATGCACACCGTGGACACGCACACGGCCGGCAGCGCCACCTTCTTGAACTCGGTGACGTGGAAGATCGATGCCGATGAGGCCACGATCAAACCGCCGGCGGACAAGCCGACGAAGAACATGAACGCGGCGATGTACAGGCCCCAGGAGGTGCCGTTGTTCATGCCGGTCACGCCCAAACCGAACATGGTCTGGTAGATCCAGGCGGCCGCCCCCGCGGCGGCGATCACGGCCAGAACCACCATGACCGGACGGGAGATTCGCTTCGTTTCCATCTGGGCCCCCTTACGCGTTGTAGTAACGGAGCTGCGGGCGGGTGCCGAACTCCTCGAGCAGCTGATAGGCATGGTTCTCGCGCACGACCTTCGAGATCTCGGACTCGGGATCGTCCAAGTCGCCGTACACGCGGGCGCGGCCCGGGCACACGCGCACGCACATGGGGATGTCGCCGCGGTCGGTGCGCTCCTTGCACAGCGTGCACTTCTCCGCCACGCCCTTCGGGCGAACCGGCACGTCCTTGTCGCCGTAGTTCCAGTTGGGATCGCGCTCGGGCTCGCTCCAGTTGAACACGCGGGCGTTGTAGGGGCAAGCGGCCATGCAGATGCGGCAGCCGATGCACTTGTCGTAGTGGATTTCCACGCGACCCATATCGTCTTTGTACGTGGCGCCCACGGGGCACACCTTCAGACAGGCGGGGTTCTCGCAGTGCTGGCACGCCACGGGGATGTAGGTGCGACTGAGGTCGGGGTACGTCCCCTGCGCGCCGTCGGCGGTATCCACGCCGTCGGTCTCCACGCGGATGTACAGCATGTTCATGGGTATGTTGTTCTGCATCTTGCAGGCGTTCGCGCAGGTGTTGCACCCGACGCAACGCTCAAGGTTGATGGCGATGCCAAGCTTGGTCATGATCGCTCACCTACGCTTTCTTGATCTCGACGAGGGTATCGGAGAACGGGATGACCGGGCCGCACATGAGCTCGGAGCCTCGCTCGACGTAGCCGTCGTTCGTGACGTTCTGGACGTTGCCTTCGATGAGGAAGTCGGCCGTCTGCCCCTCGAACATGCGCGCGCTTCCGGGACGGATGGACTCGTTGGCCTTCACGCGGCACTTGAAGGAGCCGCGGTCGTTGAACACTTCCACCGCATCTCCTGTGGCCAGGCCGCGCTTCTCCATTTCAGAGGGGTTCAGCTCGATGCGCGGCTCGGCGAATTGCTGGATCCACTTGGCATCGTTGAACTGGTTGTGGATGCGGTAGCGCGTGCGCACGTTCGCCAGCTGCAACGGATAGGTTTCGGCCAGCTTGTTGCCGGCGTGCGCCTCAAGCGGCGGCTCGTAGGCGGGAAGCGCCTGACCGTATTCCACAAGAGCGTCGTAGTAGACGTCCATGCGCGTGGAGGGGGTGGCGAACACGCGGTCCATGAACTCTCGGCGCGGCTCCTCGATGCCCTCGAGGGGATACACGCCGTTCGCAGCGTTGATCTTGTCGATGGTGAGCGCGGAGACGTACGGGTCCTCAGAGGAGGACAGCACCTTCGCCACCCATTCCTCGGACGTGGCGGGCAGGTACTGGTCTTTGCCGAAACGCTTGGCGATTTCCTTGCCGATCCAGAAGTCGGTGCGAGCCTCGAACAACGGCTCGATGATCTTGTTCTGCAGCACGATGTTGCTGTAGCCGATCTTCACGCTCCCCACCTCCGCGTCGTTCTCGAAGCGCGTGGTGGCGGGCAGGATGACGTCGGCCCACTTCGCGCCCTCGGTGAAGTACGGGTCGATGGTGACGATGAAGTCGAGGCCGCGCGCGAACTCGGCGGTCTTGTTCATGTTGCCGATGTGCTGCTGGAGCACATCGCCGCAGAAGATGCAGGCGCGCACCTTGGCGTTACCCTCGCGGGCATCGTACAGCGGCATCTCCAGCGTGCCGGCCGTCATGTCCTCGGGAAGCTCCCAGGCGCCCAGCGTGCCCGCATGGCCGTTGTAGCTGCCGCCCACGAACACGCCCACGCCGGCGCCCACCTTGCCCACGTTGCCCGTGAGGGCCACGAGCGTTGCGGCAGCGTGGCCGGCGATGTCGGCGTTGCCCATCTTGTCGTTGCCGCCCCAGCCCAGCGCCAGGCAGGCAGGACCCTCGGCGTACTCGCGGGCAAGTTGGCGGATGGTGGCGGCGGGCACGCCGCTTACGCTTTCAGCCCACTCGGGAGTGTACTCGACCTGCTTCTGCTTGAGGAGCGAGAACACCGTGGTGCAGGATGCGCCGTCCACGTCGAAGGTGCCCTCGAGAGCGGGCTTCACGGCCGCGACGTCGTAGGCCGCCTTCGCGTTCGTCGCCGTGTCCCACACGAAGAAGGGGTTCTGCTCGCCGGTCTCGGGCTCTTCGGCGTCAGGATCCTCCGCGTGGTCGCGCACGAGCTTGCCCGTCGCGACGTCCACGAGGAACGGAAGCGAGGTGTGGTTCAGCACGAAGTCCTCGTCGTAGAGCTGCTCGTCGAGGATGACGCTGGCCATGCCGAGGAAGAATGCGGCATCGGTGCCCGGCGTGATGGGCACCCACTGATCCGATTTGCCGGCCGTCGTGGAGAAGTGGGGATCCACCGTCACCATGCGGGTGCCAGCTTCCTTCGCCTCGAAGAACAGGCGCACGTTGGGCAGGCTGGACTCCAGGAAGTTGCTGCCCACGTTGAGCACGAGCTTGGAATTCACCCAGTCGCGAGCCTCGCAGGTGGCCATCGCGTAGCCGCCGCCGAAACCGATGGCAGGATCCAAACCGTTGCCGATGCCCACGTCGATGCCGGAGCTGGCATCCACCTGCGCGCCCAGCACGGCGGCCAGCCACGGGAAGTTCGCTTCGGCGCCCGTCGAGATGACCACGCAATCGTTTCCGTACTTGCCCTGGAGCTCCTTGAGCTTGTCGCACACCTCGTCGAGCGCTTCGTCCCACGAGATAGGCTCGAACTCGCCCGCGCCGCGCTCTCCGGTGCGTCGAAGCGGGGTCTGCACGCGATGGTCGCCGTAGATGTGCTGGACCTCGGAAATGCCCTTCACGCAGATGGTTTCGTACCGGTCGTCGCAGCAGTGGTTCGGCTGAACCGACACCATGCGCCCGTCGCGCACCGTGCACGCCAGCGGGCACATGCCGCCGCAGTGGGACTGGTGGTAGGTGAACGCCGTGTACTCCTCGGCGGTCTCGGCATGCGCCGGAACCAGCCATCCGTCAGCGGAGGTCATCGCCCCCGCCGCGCCCAACATCGCCAGGCCGGCGCCCGCGACGGCGGTTCCCTTGACGAAACCCCGACGCGTCACGCTCATCTCGTCTGTGGTCATTGCATCCCCTTTCTCAGTGACTCATGACCGTTTCCTCGACCTCTAATTAACTGTTTTCATAGTAATATAGTTAAATAGGAAATTGAATATGTTCATTTCAAGAATAATTTAGACGTCTGCGAACGGTGCGGAAAACGCGGCGAAGGTCGCGAGAGCGGGATGCCCTTGCGACCTTCGCCTTGCGGGAGCAACGCCTTGTCGACATCGTATGCCCATGTCAGTTATCATATATTACCTTTTGGAAAATGTTTTACCGAGCGCAGCCGCGCCGTCATTGGAAGCGTCCGCTCCCCTATCGCACCATAGCAGAATCCGCCGTCGCGTAGTTGGCCTTTCCGATCCCGCAACCAACCGTTCGCGAACGAGCGGCCGACGGTGTCGGACAGGCGAAGACGCTCGATCGGGCTATCGGCGAGATACGGATTCAGGAGAGCGGCGGCGCCTGCGGCGGGCAGAGCCGGACCGTCAGCAAGCCGGCGACCCGCATCCGACGGCCCTGATGTTTCACGTGAAACATTTGTACGTTTACGGGCACTGCCGAGAGGATGGCGCCCTTGCTTGCCGCAGAAGGGGCTACTTCTTCCCCTTGAGGGCGGAGGCTATGTCGCCTGTGAAGCCCTGGGCGTAGGGGCTCGGCACCACCACCATGTTGCCGCCCTCCTTCACGCTCTCGTTCACGAGGCTCATCATGCGCAGCTGCAGCGCCAGGTCGTCCTCGCGGTAGGCATGCGCGGCCTCGATGAACATGTCGGAGATGTCCTTCTCAACCTCGGCCAGCACGACGCGGGCGTTGCGCTCCTGCTGCGCCTGGGCCTCGGCGCTCATGGCGTTCTGCAGCTCCTGGGGCATGCGGATGTCGCGGATCTCCACGTCGATGATGGTGACGCCCCACTGCTCAGTCTTCTCCTCGATGCTCTTCTTCAGTTGGTGGTCGATATGCGCGCGCTGCATGGACAGCTCGGCGATCTCCACCTGGCCGATGGCGTCGCGCAGCGCCGTCTGCGCCACGAGCGACGCCGAGTGCTCGTAGTCTTCCACAGCCAGGCACGCCTTCTTCGGATCCCACACCATCCAGAACACGACGGCGTCGAGATCCACCGGCACGAGATCGGCCGTGAGCACCTGCTCGGCCGAACACGAGATGGACGAGATGCGCTGGTCGATGACGATGGTCACCGAATCCACCACGGGGACGGTGACGTACAGACCCGGCCCGGCGAGGCGGTGGAACCGGCCGAAGCGCAGCACCACGGCACGCTCCCATTCGTAGGCGATGTGCACGCTGCCTGCCAGCGCCAGGCCGGCGACCACGGCGAGCGCCACGGTGAACGCCGAGCGGAAGGGGAACGTCGCAGCCAGGACGAGGGCGAACGCAACGAGGAACAGCGTCACGGCCAGCACCACCGCACCGCGGCGCGATGCCTTGCGCCTGCCGGAGACGCTCTCCTCCCCGCCTGACAGCACGTCGTTCGCACGCTCGTTGCCGCGTTTGCCGAACTTGACCATAGCTCGCTCCTATCCCATCCGGGAGATCTTGTCCTGAAGGCGACCCGCTATCTCTTCGCGCGTCATGCCCAGCTCCTCGCACTGGCGGATGAAATCGCCCATCATCGCATCGATGGTTGACTCCAGGGAGTCCTCGTCGTCGAACGCGGGATTCTCGGCGACGAAGGTTCCGCGCCCGCGCTTCGACATGATGAGACCCGACGTCTCCATGCTGCGGTACACCTTGTTCACGGTGTTGTAGTTGATGTTGAGGTTGACGGCCATCTCGTGCACGGTGGGAAGCTGGTCGCCGGGCTGGTAGCGCCCGGTCTGGATAAGGTAGACGAGGCGGTTGCGAAGCTGCACCCAGATGGGCACGCCGCTGCGTTCGTCTATGCTGAAATTCTCCATGCCCCGAGCTTCCTCGCGCCGTCGTCGGCTGGCGCGGATTTTCCTACATCTCTAGCCAAATACAACCGTGTATATTCTAGCGCGCTTCGTCGGCATCGCCGGCGAGAATCGCGCATTCGCAAGCACGAAACGACGACAGGGCGAGACGACGAGACGAGGGAGCGAGACGAGGGGACGAGGTTGTTGCCTCATTCTGCGATCGAAGCGGGACACCGACCCCGCCCCTTCGTCTCACAGGTACGACGCGATGTCCATGAAGGGAGCCGTGCACAGGCAGTACCGCAGGAAGAAGCCGCCTATCAGCACCAGCACGCCGATGCAGGCGCAGGCGCGCGCGTCGGGACGCCGCAGCGCCGCCTCCAGCGCGAAGGGGGCCGCGATGCCCACCGCCGCGAGCGCGCCCCAGAACGCGGGCGCCATATCGCCCGTCAGCAGGCGCTGCGCGGCCGCGCTCGACAGCACGTCACCGGCCGCCGCAACCATGAAGGCCGTCAGCACGACGGCCTCGAGCGCCAGCAGCGCGCCGTCGATGCGGAAGAGCCGCGCGAACAACGGCTGCGGATCGGCGTCGCACAGAAGCGGCAGCACGAGCATCACCGCCGCGCCGCACGACAGCGACGAGCAGGTGAACAGCACCGGCACGAGCGGCGACGCAAGAAGCGGCAGCGTCCAGATGGTGGAGAGGAACAGCCCCGAGTACACCATCACCACGAGCGCGCTCGCGCAGCCGAGGGCCTGCACGGCCAGCACGGCGCCGTGGCCGAGCCCGAGCACGCGCAGGTTGCACGCGAGGAGCGCCGCCACGGCGGCCATGAACGCCACGAGCGCCCACGCCCCGACCGACAGCACGCTGCCAGCCGGGTTCGCCAACACGTCGAGCGCGAGCTCGGGCCTTCCCAGATCCAGCATGAGGCACGCGGCGCCCACTGCGACCATGCCGCACGAGACGACGAGCGACGGCAAGGCCACCCGCCCGAGCGAGCGCCTCAGCGCAGCGGACGAGCGCGCCCGCTGCGACAGGTACACGGCCGCGACGAACGTGCCGCAGCCCGCGCCCGCCAAGAACAGGTAGATGACGATGAGCGGGCCGAACATCGCGCCGCCGCTACAGCTTCACGTACCAGAGGTTTTTGAGGTCGCCCAGCCCCGCGCGCAGCTTGGACAGCACGTCGTCGTCGACGTCGCCCTCCACGTTCATGTACACGAGCGCGCATTGCTCGGCCGGCTTTGTGCCGATCTGCATCGTGGTGATGTTGATGCCCGCCTCGCCCAGGATGGTGCCGATGGCGCCCACGCGCCCCGGCGCGTCCACGTACTCGAACACGAGCGACTGACCGGCCGGAGCGATGTCCAGCTGGTAGCCGAACAGCGACACGAGGCGCGCAGCCTGCGCTTCGCCCGCCAGCGTGCAGGCCACTTCGGTGCCGTCGGCCACCACCGACACGGTGGAAGCGTAGCCCCCGGCGTCGGGCGACGAAAGCGTCTCCACCTTGATGCCGTGGCGCTTCGCCACCGCGTCGGCGTTCACCGGCGTCACCGTGGCCGTGCTCTGGTAGGACAGGATGCCCTTGAGCGTGCCGGCAACGAGGATGGACGCGTCGGCGTGCGCCAGCGCGCCAGCCGTCGTCAGCTTCAGGAACTGGGGGATCTCGCCGTCGATCTGCGCGAGCATGCTGCCCATCATCTGGCAAGCGGGCACGTACGGTCCCACCGCGTCCATCACCTCGGGCGGCACGGGCGCCATGTTCAAAGCCGTGGGCACGATGGATCCCTCGAGGCCCGCCGCCACGTACTCGGCCGTCTGCACGCCGGCTCGCAGCTGCGCCTCCTGCGTGGACGCCGCGATATGCGGCGTGAGGATGGCGTTGTCGAACTCGCGCAGGGGGCTGTCCGTGCAGGGCTCGCTTTCGTGCACGTCGATGCCGACCGCGCCGATCTTGCCGGCGGCCAGGAAGTCGGCGAGCGACTTCTCGTCGAAGATGCCGCCGCGCGCGGCGTTCACCAGGATCACGCCGTCCTTCATTCGCGCGTACTGGTCGGGCCCGAACATCCCGATGGTCTCCTTCGTCTTGGGAAGGTGGACGGTGATGAAGTCGGCCAACGGCACAAGGGCGTCCACGTCGTCGTACAGCGTCACGCCCAGCTGCTCGGCGCGCTCGGGGCTGCAGTACGGGTCGTAGCCGATCAGTTTCATGCCGAAGGCGCGTGCCCGCTCGGCCACGAGGCCGCCGATGCGGCCGAGGCCGAAGATGGCGAGCGTCTTCTCGTACAGCTCCACGCCGGTGTACTTCCCGCGCTCCCAAACGCCCTCGTGCATGGACGCGTTCGCCTGCGGAACCTTGCGCGCGCAGGCAAGCATGAGGCCGATGGCGTGCTCGGCGGCGGACACGATGTTGGACGTGGGCGCGTTGCACACGATGATGCCGTGCTCGGTGGCCGCTTCGACGTCTACGTTGTCCACGCCCACGCCGGCGCGCCCGATGATGCGCAGACGATCGGCGGCTTCGACGACCTCGGCCGTGACCTTCGTGGCCGAGCGCACGATGAGCGCATCGTAGCCGGGAACGGTCTCGATCAGCTCCTCGGGCGTCATCTTCAGCTTGACGTCGACCTCGCACCCCTTGTCGCGGAGCACTGCGAGACCCGCCTCGGCCAGCCTTTCGGTAACCAGCACCTTCTTCGTCATAACGAAAACCACCTCTTGCCTTATGGATGTCAGGGAAACAGTCCCGCCCGGCGCCGGCCGCACGCGTTCACGCCGATCGAGCAAACGTCCTTATGATACGGAAAAACCCCATGGATAGATGCACGGGCTGCGAAATTCCCGATGAATTGCGAAAACGCGCGTCCGACTCGGCAAGCACGGCGAAAAGCGACCGCACGGCTGCTTTGGTGCGGTATTGTAGACGTTCCCGCACCTCCCGTCGGGTATCCTATTCCGACGTACCGAAAAGAGAAGGGAACGCCATGCAGAAGACCACCTCGCAGAAAGCCCTCAAGGTCATCTCCATCATCATGATCGTGTTCGCGGCGCTCACGCTGCTCCTCGGCATCGGCGGCATCGTCACCGGCGGAGCCCTCGGCATCCTGGGCGCGGGCATCGGCGACGCCGGAAGCGCCGCCCTCGTCGGAGGCGTGGCAGCCGTCGCCGGCTTCGTCATCCTCCTCGGAGGCGCCATCAACCTGGCCATCGGCATCTTCGGCCTGCGCGGAGCCAACGACCCGCGCAAGATCGGCGCGTTCTACGCGCTGGCCATCATCGGGCTCGCGTTCGCCGTGCTGAGCGCGCTCGGCACCTTCTTCGGCGGCAGCGCGGACGGCGGCGACATCGCCAGCGCCCTCTTCGGCCTCGTCCTGCCCCTCGTCTGCGTGCTTTTGGCCTACAACATCAAGAAGGAGAACAACCTGTAGCGGCCCGCAGCTTCGTTCCCGCACGTGAAAGAAGGGGCCCGACGTCGGGCCCCTTCTTTGTGCGAAGCCGTCTCCGGCGAATCGAACCCGTCTGCCCGCGCTTCTCCGTCTGCGCGGGCGACGGACCGCAGTCCTACCTCCTCACGAAGCTGAACATCGAGCGGATGTTGGCGCCCACTTCCTCGATCTGGGCGTTGCCGTGCTCCATGCGCTGCTCTTTGAGCCACTTCTGGCCGTTCTTCGAGTCCTCCATGAACTCGTGGGCGAAGCTGCCGTCCTGGATGCGCGCCAGCACGGTCTTCATCGCGGCCTTCGTCTCGTCGGTGATCACCTGCGGGCCGGCGTAGTAGTCGCCGTACTCGGCCGTGTTCGAGATGGAGTAGCGCATGTTCGACATGCCGCCCTCGTACATGAGGTCCACGATGAGCTTCATCTCGTGGAAGCACTCGAAGTAGGCCATCTCGGGCGGATAGCCCGCCTCCACCAGCGTCTCGAAGCCGGCGTTGATGAGCGCCGTCACGCCGCCGCACAGCACGGCCTGCTCGCCGAACAGGTCGGTTTCGGTCTCGTTCTTGAACGTGGTCTCGATGACGCCGGCGCGTGCGCCGCCGATGCCCCACGCGTACGACAGCGCCACATCCTTGGCCGCACCCGACGCGTCCTGGTTCACGCAGATGAGGCACGGCACGCCCGCGCCTTCGGTGAACACGCGGCGCACCATGTGGCCCGGGCCCTTCGGCGCGATCATGACCACATCGACGTCCGCGGGCGGCTCGATGTAGCCGAAGTGGATGTTGAAGCCGTGCGCGAACGCCAGCGTGTCGCCGGCCTTGAGATGCGGGGCGATGTCCGCTTCGTACGTGGCGGCCTGGGTCTCGTCGGGCGTGAGGATCATGATGAAGTCGGCTTCCTCGGCAGCGTCGGCGACGCTCATCACCTTGAGGCCCGCCTCCTCGGCCTTGGCCCGCGAGCGCGAGTCCTCGCGCAGGCCCACGCGCACGTCCACGCCCGAGTCCAGCAGGTTGAGCGCATGGGCGTGGCCCTGGCTGCCGTAGCCGATGATGGCCACCTTCTTGTCCTGGATGAGCTGGGGGTTCGCGTCTTTCTCGTGATAGATCGTAACAGCCATGTTCGTTTTTCCTTTCTATTGGCTGAGGTTACCTGGTGTTCGGGATGCGCCGCGCGAGCCTCACACGTCCTTCGAATTGCGGGACATGGCGATTTTGCCGGTGCGGGTGATCTCCTTGATGCCGTAGGCGCGGAAGAGGTCCTCCATGCCCTTGAGCTTGCTCTCGTCGCCCGTGGCCTCGATGGTCAGCGAGCTGCGGCCCACGTCCACGATCTTCGCACGGAACACGTTGGCGATCTCGATGATCTCGTTGCGACGGTCGGGCTGGGCGTTCACCTTGAACAGCACCAGCTCGCGCTCGATGGCCGCGTCGTTGGTGAGGTCGGTGATCTTGTGCACGCTGATCAGCTTGTGCAGCTGCTTCGTGATCTGCTCGTAGGCCACGTCGTCGGCCTTCACGATGGCCGTGACGCGCGACATGGTGGGATCTTCGGTGGGGCCCACCGACAGCGACTCGATGTTGAAGCCGCGCCGCGAGATGAGGCCGGTGACGCGCGACAGCACGCCGGGCTTGTTCTCCACCAGAACGGACAGGATGTGCTTCATCGGTCGCTCCCCTCCTCGTCGCTTCCATCGGCTTCGTCGCCTTCGGGCACGTCGGTGCGCACGGCGCCCACGGCCACGTCGATGGCGCCGATCACCTCGTCGAGCGCGCGGCCCGGCGCCACCATGGGATACACGTTCTGATCGCGCGAGATGGCCACGTCCAGCAGGTACGGCCCGTCGCTCGCCAGCATGCGCGCCAGCGCCGCGTCCACGTCAGCGGGCTTCTCCACCCGCTCGCCCTGCCAGCCGTACGCTTCGGCCAGCTTCACGAAGTCGGGGCTGGCGTCCAGCAGCGTCGAGGAGTAGCGCTCGTCGTAGAACAGCTTCTGCCACTGGTGCACCATGCCGAGGCAGCGGTTGTCCAGGATGAGCACCTTCACCGGCACGCGGTGGATGCTGGCCGTGGCCATCTCCTGGCTGTTCATCTGGAACGACCCGTCGCCCGCCACGCACACCACCTGCTTCTCCGGACAGCCGATGGCCGCGCCGATGGCGGCCGGGAAGCCGAAGCCCATCGTGCCCAGGCCGCCCGACGACAGGAAGCTGCGCGGCGCCTCGCGGTCCACGCTCTGGGCCGCCCACATCTGGTGCTGCCCTACCTCGGTCACGACGACGCTGTTCTGAGGATCGAGCGACTCCGACAGCTTCTTCAGCACCACCTCGGGGACGATCTCGTCGGGGTCGTCCCCCACGCCGGGATGGTAGAACGGGTAGCGCGTGCGCCAGGCGGAGATCTGCTCCACCCACGTGCCCGTGCCGGGGCGCGCGCCTTCCTTCTCCAACGTCGACACGATGCCGGCCAGCACGCCCTTGAGGTCGCCTACGATGGGCACCTGCACCTCGCGCACCTTGCCGATCTCGGCCGGATCGATGTCGATGTGGATGACGTCGGCGTGCGGCGCGAACTCGTCCAGCTTGCCGGTGACGCGGTCGGAGAAGCGCGCTCCCGCCGCAATGATAAGGTCGCTTTCCGTCATGGCGAGGTTCGCGTACTTCGAGCCGTGCATCCCGACGGGCCCCAGGTTCAGCTCGTGGGACGCGGGGAACGCGCCCTTGCCCATGAGCGTGGTGACCACGGGAATCTGCATGAGCTCGGCCAGCGCCTTCAGCTCTTCGGACGCGCCGGAGGACACGGTGCCGCCGCCCACGTACAGCACGGGACGTTCTGCTTGCTTGATACGGGACACGGCCTGTTTGATCTGCTTGGCGTTGCCGCGGTAGGTGGGCTTGTACGACGGCAGGTTCACGTCGTCGGGGTACTCGAACGTCATGAGCTCGCTGGCCAGATCCGACGGGACGTCGATGAGCACGGGGCCGGGACGGCCGGTCTTGGCGATGTGGAACGCCTCGCGGAACGTAGTCGTCAACTCGTCAGTGGACTGCAAAAGGTAGCTGTGCTTCACCACCGGCATGGTGATGCCCACGATATCGGATTCCTGGAACGAGTCCGTGCCGATGACGCCGCGCGGCACCTGGCCCGTGATCACCACGAGCGGCACGCTGTCCATGTAGGCCGTCGCGATGCCCGTCACCGTGTTCGTGGCGCCCGGGCCGCTGGTGACAATGACCACGCCCACGTTGCCCGTGGCGCGCGCGTAGCCGTCGGCCTCGTGCACGGCGCCCTGTTCGTGGCGCGCCAGCACGTGCTTGATCTGGTCCGAGTCGTACAACGCGTCGTATATTTTGATGGCTTGGCCGCCGGGATAGCCGAACACGAGGTCGACGCCCTCGGCTTCGAGCGAGGCCACCACGGCCTCGGCGCCCTTCATCGTCTTGCCCTGCTTCGGCGTCTTGCTGCCCAGGCCGCGCGGGGCGCCGGCCTCGGTGGCGTTCGCCTGGTTCGGGCGCGGCGCGCGGCCGTCGGTTGCGGTGCTCCGTGCGTTCGTCATGATACGTACGCCCCCTTGTCTGCCGACGAGACGAGCTTCGCGTACTTCGCGAGCACGCCGTGGTCGTGCTTCGGCGCCGGCGGCCGCCAGGCCACGCGACGGCGTTCCAGTTCGGCGTCGTCCACGCCCAGCGTGAGCGCGCCGCCTTCGATATCGACCGTCACCGGGTCGCCTTCCTCGATGAGCGCGATGGGGCCGCCGGCCGCCGCCTCGGGGCTCACGTGCCCCACGGCCGGGCCCTTCGTGGCGCCCGAGAAGCGCCCGTCGGTGATCAGCGCCACGCTGGTGGACAGCCCCATCCCCACGATGGAGGACGTGGGCGTCAGCATCTCGCGCATGCCCGGGCCGCCCTTGGGGCCCTCGTAGCGGATGACCACCACGTCGCCCGCTACGATCTTGCCGGCGTTGATGGCCGCGCAGGCCTCCTCCTCGCTGTCGAAGCAGCGCGCGGGGCCGGTGTGGACGAGCATGGACGGATCGACGGCCGACTTCTTCACGATGGCGCCGTCGGGCGCGATGTTGCCGTGCAGCACCTTGAGCGCGCCTGACGGGGAGAAGGGGTTGTCGTGCGCGCGGCACACCTCGCCGTCGGCCGGTTTCGTGCAGGCCTGCAGGTACTCGTCGAGCGTGCCCATGCACGTGACGGCGCTGCGGTCGAGCAGGTCGAGCTCTGCCAGCTCGTGCATGACCACAGGCACGCCCCCGACCTCGTACAGGTCGGACAGCGGGCGCGGGCCGGAGGGCTGCAGCTTCACGAGGTGCGGCGTGCGCGCGCTCGCGGCGTCCCAGTCGTCCATCGTGATGGGGTGTCCCGCCTCACGCGCGATGGCCGTGAGGTGCAGCACCGTGTTCGTGGAGCCGCCGAAGGCCATGTCGCATTCCATGGCGTTGTGCAAGGCGGCCGCGCTCACGATGTCGCGCGCGCAGATGCCCTTCTCCAGCAGCTCCATCACCTTCATGCCCGCATGCTTCGCCAAGCGGATGCGCTCGGAGTACACCGCGGGCACGGTGCCGTTGCCGGGAAGCGCGATGCCCAGGGCCTCGCACAGGCAGTTCATGGAGTTCGCCGTGAACATGCCCGAGCAGCTGCCGCAGGTGGGGCACGCGGTGTCCTCGTAGCGCTTGAGCTCGGCTTCGGTCATGTCGCCGTTCATCACCTGCGCCGCGCCGTCGAACAGCGTGTTGAGGTCGGTGGTGGGCCCGCACCCGCCCGGCTGCTTGCCGGCGAGCATCGGGCCGCCCGACACGAACACCGTGGGGATGTTCACGCGCAGCGCGCCCAGCAGCATGCCCGGCACGATCTTGTCGCAGTTCGGGATGCACACGAGCGCGTCGAAGGCATGGCCCTGCACCGCGCATTCCAGCGAGTCGGCGATGGCTTCGCGCGACACGAGCGAGTAGTGCATGCCGTCGTGGTTCATGGCGATGCCGTCGCACACGCCGATGGTGGATATCTCGAACGGCACGCCGCCGGCCATGTAGATGCCCGCCTTCACGGCTTCGGCGATCTTGTCGAGGTTGTTATGGCCGGGGATGATGTCGTTGCGGGAGTTGAAGACGGCGACGAGCGGCCGTTCCATCTCCTCGTCGGTGATGCCGTCGGCCTTGAGCAGGCTTCGGTGCGGGGCGCGCGCCGTGCCGCATCGCACGGCATCGCTGCGTAGTTGCATGTCCGATCCCTTCCTTCCTGGCGTTGCCGGTTTCGTGGCATAAAAAAATCCCGCTGCAAGCAAGCTGCACCAGGACCTCAGAAGGAAGGGAGATGCGCCCGGCTGCACGCATCCCTGCGCGCCGCGGTCGCTCTCGATCGGACTGATAACGGAGTCGCCGGTTCAGCCTACTTGCCCCGGCTGCACGCGGAGGTCGTCCGCTGCGTGCCGTCGCGTTCGAGCCGAACTGCTCGGAGGTGGCGTTCAGGCCGCCCACCGCCGGCTCGCAGCATCCGCCGGCTCTCTGAAGATGGGTTCGTCCCTACTGTCCTCGTCAACGCATTTCGTCTATGAACTTGTTGCGGGTAAGTATACTCCAGCTTCACGACGTCGCAAGTAAAACTTTGACGATCGAAGCGATTGCGCGGTAAATCCACATGGAGGCGGTGGGGATTGAGGAGACGGGGGTTCGGGGCGCCGGAGGAGCTGCGAGGCGCCGCGAGGTGCCGGAGGCTCCCGCTAGGCGAGGTGCTGGTAGCCCCTCCCCGCGGAGCGGTTGGGCGAAACGTCGCGGAGCGCCGGAAACCCCTCCTCGCGACAGCTCCAGCTCCTGGCGGCTGCCGTCCCCGTAGGTCGCGTCGTTTCGGGCCTGCACCTGCCACCAGCCGGTGATGCCGGGCTTCGCGGAGAGGAGCTCGCCCGCATCGTCGCCGTAGGCCGCGAGCTCCTCCTCGACGACAGGGCGCGGGCCGATCACGCTCATCTGGCCGGCGAGTACGTTCAGAAACTGAGGGAGCTCGTCGAGGGAGGTCTTGCGCAGAAAGCGCCCGACACGCGTGACGCGGGGGTCGTCGTCCACCTTGCGCTCGCGCTCCCATTGCGTTAGCTGCTCGGGACTCAGGTGCTTCTCCACGTCGTCGGAGTCGGCCACCATGGTGCGCAGCTTGAGGATGCGAAGCGGCTTGCCGCGATAGCCGACGCGCTCTTGGAGGTATATTGGGGAGCCGGGGGATTCCAGGCGGATAACCAGGCAAAGAAGAGCGACCGGAATCAACCCTACGATCGTCGCGCACGCCGAGAACACGATATCGAACGCCCGCTTCACGAAGTGGTACCCCAGCCGCCCCTCGACAGCCAGCGGTTCGTACTCGCGTACGCTTTCGGCCGGCGCCGCTCGGGATCCTTCGACTTCGCTCCCTACGGTCGCTTCGCTCAGGATGACAGCCTGGCGGACCCCTCCGGTCGCTTTTTTAGGATGACCGGGGGCGGCAGCTCCACGCTCAGGGCAGCAGCCGTCGTCCAGGGCAACCGCTCCCCCGGCGTCCACTGCCGTTATTCCGTTTTCAAGTTCGTTTTCTGACAATTCCCAATCCGATTTTCGTTTGGATGGTTCGCCCGAACATATCGATCTCCAGATACGCGGTGCGCTTGCGACGGTTGATCTTCCTGATCCAGCCCTCGCGGCCCACCAGCGGGCCCTTCAGCACGATGATCCGGTCGCCCTCGATCACACCCTCGGACACGCCCACCGTCCGATGCCCCTTCTCGGTGAACGCGTCGATCCACGCCACCTCGTCGCGCTCCAAAGGAACGAAACCCCCGTCGTTGCTCAGCACCCAGGCGAACGCCGGCACGCGCCGAAGCTGCGATTCCAGCTCGTCCACGCGGTCGGTCACCACGATCAGGTAGCCGGGGAACAGCGTGGCCGTACAGGTGCGCCACTGGCCGCGGAACTGCTTTTGCACCTCGTAGCGCGGCACGAAGCACTCCTGCAGCACATCGTCCTCGACCAAGCTCTCTATCAGGCGGCATACGGCGAACTCGCGCCCTGCCACCGTCTGCACCACGTACCACATGCACGGCTCCTCAACGCGCGACGGCATGGCTTCGCCCTTCGGCTGCGCCGCCGACGCGCACGTATGACGGGGGTATTCATCCCTTCGAAGCTGGCGAAACGCACACGCGGCATCGTTTTCGCGCATCGAAGTATGTTCGGTCGCGCCCGTAAAGGCGCATGCAGTTTCCTGCGGGGAGATCGAAGGAGGGGTTTCGCCGTCGGCGCCTATCCGTCGAGCTCCTCGCAGCAAGCTGGTTCAAGCTGCGAAGGGCGAGGTCAGGTTTTGCGCACGATCTCAAGTCCCACCCTCACCTGCTTCTGATCGAGCAGGCCGATGTCCAGGTAGGCGATGCGCTTGTGACGGTCGATCTTCTTGATGCGGTCGACGTGACCGCGTAGCGGCCCTTCGTCGATGATGGTGCGGCCGTTGTCTATCGTGCCGCGGGAAAAGCCCACCACGTGGCTCGGCCCGCCGAAATCATGCACGAACGAGGCCTCCTCGGGCCGCAGCGCGAAAGCGCGCCGCTCGGCGCCCAGAAGGCGCGCGAACGCAGTGGAACGTTTGATGGTTTTCTCGAAAGCCTCGATGTCGTCGGAAGCTACGAACAGGTAACCCGGGAACATGGTCTCCGTGAGCAGACGCCAAACGCCCTGGTTCTTCTTGAGGATGCAGTAGCTCAGCGCGAAGCAGTCGCGCACCAGCTCCGGACCGGCAAGCGCCTTGACGCGCTCGGCCACGGCGCGCTCCCTGCCCGGCACCACCTGCAGCACATAGCGAGCCCGACCGCGCGAAGGCACGGGCGGCTCGATCGATTCAGTTGGAGAGATCCTGATGACGCGGGGTTCTCGAACGACGCATCCGACGGACGCGGCGCGAGCGACGCCGCCTATTCGATGCGGCTCGCGACAGTCTTTCTCAGACTGCCCCCCCCCCGGACGGTTTTTGGGTCAGCATGTCATCGCAGATTGCAGAAGCAGGGCGAGCCAGGGCGCACTGCTCCGTCGACGAGCTTGCATGCTCATCGATGAAGCGATATGTTGAAGCCGGAAAGCCCATAAACTTGTACCCTAACCGTTACTCGTTTGTAAAGCGCGCTCTATTTAACCATAGGCTCACGTCATTGCAAGACGCCTCGACACAAAAGACCGGTAACATGTAACAAAAACCCGTTCGGCGCGCAGCGTTGTTTTACAAGATGATAACGGCAGAGCGCCGGAAGTGCAACAGTGAACAGCCCCCCCCCCCCCCCCCCCCCCCCGAGTTCTCCATAATTTATAAGCTTCTCCATCATCTCAATCTTGACGGACGCCGCGAGGTCTCGATGTCGCTTTGCAAGGCATGCGGCCAGCCGCTCGTCTTTCCGACGCATCTCGCTCAGACGGAAAAGGCGTTCGTGCGCCCGAAACGGGCGTTCATGGCCATTTGAAAGATGAGCGGCGATTTTCCGTCACACGATGACGATTCGGATGATAAATTGGTATCTGCAAATATCCGAAAACAAAGCAGGAGCGATTATGAACCCGGCACCGGCGCATAGCAAAACGACCTCGACGCAGCGGCCCCGACGCTCCCCCGTCCGCATAGCGATATCGACGCTGCTATGGGCGGTCACGGCATGCGTTGTCGTCATCATGGCCGCACGCTTCGCACCTTCAGCCCTGAGCAACGGCAGGCTCATCCCGGAGGCGGCAGCATTCATCCCGTGGCTGGCCCTTCTCAGCGTCCTCGTTCTCATAATCGCAGCGTTGACCAGGCGGAAAGTACTTTCCGCCGTCACCGTTCTCTGCCTTGTCTGCCAGATCGTGTGGCATGTCGGCTTCTTCTTGCCCGCGCCCCGCATCGCCGAGGAGGCGGTCGAAGCCGTCCCGGAGCAGACCACCCCGCGAGACACCGTCATGCGCGTGATGACGCTCAACACGAAGAACGGAAACGCCGATGCCGAGCAGATCGTCTCGATCGTCCGCGACCAGCACGTGGAAGTACTCGCCATGCAAGAGGTCAGCGGCTCGCTGATCGAACGGCTTTCCGCCGCCGGACTGGACGAGCTTTTGCCCTCGCGCGTCATCGGCTTGGCAGGAGCGGGCGACAACGGCGGCGTCAACGTCATCTACACGCTCGCGCCCATGCGCAACGCTTCGGAAAGCATCTTGCCCCTCACCGGATCTGCCGTGCCGGCCTGCACGATAACCGCCGGATCCCACGAGGTGCGCCTCGTCAGCGCGCATCCCACATCGCCCAAGACGGGCACGCTCGGCTTCTGGAACGAGAGCCTCACCAACTTGGGAACCTTGCGCCGATACAGCGATGAATACCTGATCATGGGAGACTTCAACTCCACCTGGGATCACTCCCGCTACCGCAAGATGCTGGGAGACACGCTGGTGGACGCCTCCGAGCAAGCGGGCGAAGGCTTCCACATGACGTATCCGTCGGAACCCCACTATGCCATGGTTCCCGTGCCGCCCATGATCGAGATCGACCACATCGTGTACTCGAAGAACAGCGGTATGTCCGTCGGCGATCTCGAGACCGTCAACGTGCAGGGCTCGGACCACTTCGCCCTCCTCGGAACCTGGGTGATCGAGTAACCGAAGCCGGAAACTCGTCCTCCCCGGCGCACCTCCATCATTTCGAATACCTTTGCATCCCAGCCGATAACTTGTCGGATTGCTGACCGATCGCCCATAGAGGGGAAACGATCGTCCCAGCTCGCACGAGAAACCCCATACGGCGACTAGACTCGCCTCACGCGAACGAACCCGAGAACCGCTTCCCGCCGAGCGCGAGGAGCGGTTCGACCTATCTTCACCCCTCTATCCGAAAGGAGGCGTTCATGCCGTATCGAGGCTTACTCTATTTCGTTTCCCAAAGCGCCAGCTCCGATTACCGCTCCGACCCGTACGCGACGGAACGCCGCAGCCTCCCGAACCGCACGCACGGCATCCGCTACGCATCCGCGCCGAAACGTTCCACCTGCATCAGGACCTACGCTCCCTCCGAGACGGTGCGCCCCGTATGCGCAAGCTCAACCACCGCCGCCAGCCAAGCAAGCCGAAGCGTCGAGCCGCAGCGCATGCTCAAAGCGGTGTTCGCCATGGTGCTCGTCGCCGTCCTGTCTGCGTTTCTCGGAATCTTCGCCGCGCACGCCCTGTCCGCCGCGATCGACGACGGAGCCTTTCCCCTCATAGGATCGGCCGACGCCGCCACCGCCGAAGACGGCTTCAGCACCCCTCGATCGTCATGGGAACAAGGCGTCGTGCCCACCCTGTATCAGGACGACCCGCAATGGGCCGATCGCCCCTACGGATCGAGGACCGTCGGCGATGCGGGCGCCGCCCCGCTGTGCCTGGCCATGGTGCGCATCGAAGCCACCGGGGACGCCAGCATGGGGCCCGTCGAAGTGGCCTCCCTCTCGCAGAGCAGCGGCTATGCCGACACCGTTGAAGCCACCGGGCTCCTGACCGACGGCGCAGCCCAACTAGGGCTCGCATCGCGAGAGATCGATGCGAACGAGTTGGCCATGCGACGCGAGCTCGTGGGAGACCGTCCCATCATCGCCTCCATGAAAGCAGGCTCGTTCGGATCGTCGGACACCTACATCGTGGTCACCGGCATCGACGAGCACGGCGAACTGGCGGTGGTCGATCCGCTCAGCCGCGATCGGACAAGCCGCCATTGGACGTTCGACGAGATCATCTCGCAAGCCACCGGCCTCTGGTCCTACACGGCGGCCGCGTAAAGTCCGCCGCTCTCCCCGCCATTCAGCGCGCCCGATGGGCGCGCTTTTCTTTTATGGAAAGCATGCTTTACATTGCTGGCGCAGGGGTCTATACTTGATGGAAAGCTAGCTTTACATATTCGCATCGGAGAGGAGCGCCATGGAGAACCGGTTGGAGGAGATCCGCAAGGCGCGCGGCATCAAGCAAGAGGATCTCGCGTTGGAGCTGGGCGTGTCGCGCCAGACCATCAGCTCGCTCGAGAAGGGGCGCTACAACCCTTCCATCCTGCTCGCGTTCAAAATAGCCCGCCGCTTCGGCTTGCAGATCGAAGACGTGTTCATCTACCAGGAGGAAGACCATGAATAGGAAGTCCGCTGTCCTCACGCTGTCCATCGGAATCGCCTGCGCGATCGTCGCCGTCGCGCTGGCTCTCGACCTCGGCGGGATCTCCTCGGTCCTGCCCATCGCCGCGAAGGGCGTGTGGGGCTTCGCCGGATGCGCGGCCGCGCTGCTCGTTTGCGGCGCCTTCGCGCTGGCCCACAAGCCCACGCCGCAGCAGATCATCGAGCAGGGCGACGAGCGCAATGCGGCCATCAACGGGAAAGCGGGACTGCGCGCCTTCGAGGCGTTCTCCGTGCTCGCGCCTTTGGCGGCGCTCGCGCTGTACGCCTTCGAGCAGATCAGCACGGCCGGCGTGCTCACGATCATCGCCGTCGAGGTCGTAGCCTCGATCGTCTATTTCGCGCAGATCGCCCGCATGCAGCGGATCATGTAGCGCTGGCTCAGGATCCGGCCCTCCTGTCATCCTGAGCGGAGCGCGCCTCAGCGCGCGCTCACCAGCATGGTCTGATACGCGACCTGCACCGTTGCCGGATGCCCGGCGCGCCGAACCACGGCGGTCAGCGCCTCGCCTGGCAGACGGTACGTGTTGTTGTTCTGCGAGATATGCATGGCCACCACCTGCTCGAGCGCGTCGCTCAACAGCGCCTCCAGCTCGTCTGCGGCCTGCACGTTCGACAAGTGGCCCGTATCCGAGCCCACGCGCCGCTTCACCGGATACGGGTAGGGCCCGTCTTTGAGCATCTGCACATCGTGGTTGCTCTCCAGTGCGAGGATGCGCACATCGCGCAACGCCTCGTCGGCCTCGCCGGTGACGATACCCGTGTCGGTCATGAACCCTACCGCGTCTCCGTCGGCCTCGACCCGGAACCCGCACGACGATGCCGCGTCGTGAGACGTGCGGAAGGCGTGCACCTGCATGCCCGCCAGCGACAGCGCGTCGCCCGAGGAGAACGCCCGTAGGTCGCATGCGCCCTCCAGCACGATGATCTCCTTGCTGGCCGCGCGCACGGCGTCGTCGGCGAACACCGCGGGCTCGATGCCCAGCTTCGCCAGGCCGCGCAGCACCACGCCGAGGCCCTTCGTATGGTCGGTATGGTCGTGCGTGATGAGGACGGCCTCGAGGTTCGCCGGATCGAACCCGGCCTCGTCGCAACGCGCGAAGAAATCGCGCTTGCAGATGCCGCAATCCACGAGCACGCCCTTGCCCGTGGCGGTATCCTCGACTACGGCCGCGTTGCCGCGGCTTCCGCTGGCCAGCACGTGCAATGCAAGTCGTTGGTTCATAGGGTTCGCTTCCCGCATCTCTTCTCGGTGTCTCAGTCGGCCTCCGATTGTACCCGAATGCGCGCCCCTCGCGCCCCGCATCCCCAAACGCTCAAAAGGGCGTCCCGAATGGCACGGTTCCTGCCCGGGTTTTTCCTTTCAAAACGCGCCGCGCGCGGGCGGAATTGCCGCCGATCGGGAATCAACGGTTCCCCGCGCCGCCCGTTTCGCCTACTATGGTTCCTCATACGAACATGCAGGTCGAACCAAGGGGGACGGGGTATCATGGCATCAACTGTCGCAGCGTTTCTAGAGCGCAAGGATATCGAGGTCACTTTCCAACGCTACGCCATCGACGCGTTGTCGGCCATGGCGCAGGGTCTGTTCGCTTCGCTTCTCATCGGCACCATCCTGAGCACCGTGGGCGATCTTTCGGGCTTGGCGTTCTTCAACCAAATCGGCACGTTCGCCAAAAGCGTGGCGGGGCCGGCCATGGCCATCGCCATCGGATACGCGCTGCACACCCCGCCGCTCGTGCTGTTCTCGCTGGCCGCTGTGGGCTTCGCCGCCAACGACGCAGGCGGCGCGGGCGGCCCCTTGGCCGTGCTGGTCGTCGCCGTGGTCGCCTCCGAGCTGGGCAAGGCCGTGTCCAAGGAGACGAAAGTGGACATCATCGTCACGCCCGCCGTCACCATCCTAGGAGGCTGCGGGCTGGCTCTGATGGCTGCACCGTGGATCGGCGCGCTGGCCTCGTCGGTGGGCGGGTTCATCATGTGGGCCACCGAGCTGCAGCCCTTCTTCATGGGCGTCATCGTGTCGGTTGTCATCGGCATCGCGCTGACGCTGCCCATCTCGTCGGCGGCCATCTGCGCCGCTCTCGGGCTGACGGGGCTCGCGGGCGGCGCGGCGCTGGCAGGGTGCTGTGCCCAGATGGTGGGCTTCGCCGTGCTGAGCTTCCGCGAGAATCGCTGGGGCGGCCTGCTGTCGCAGGGTCTGGGAACCTCCATGCTGCAGATGGGAAACATCGTGAAGAAGCCGCTGATCTGGGTGCCGGCCATCGTCGCCTCGGCCGTCACCGGGCCGGTGGCCACGTGCGTGTTCCAGCTGAGCCAGAACGGACCCGCCGTGGCATCGGGCATGGGAACGTGCGGGCTCGTAGGCCCCATCGGCGTGTACACCGGCTGGATATCGGGCATGGAGGCCGGGGCGGCCGCGCCCGGCGCGTTCGACTGGATCGGCCTCGCGCTGGTCTGCTTCGTTCTGCCGGCGCTTATCGCCTGGGCCGTGGGCGCGCTCATGCGCAAGGCCGGCCTCATCGCCGAAGGGGATCTACTGCTGGAGGCGTAAGGCGCCAGCACGGAGCGCCGGCGCATGCGCAGCCGCTCGCGCCGGCGCTCCCTTCACAGCCGCTTCCTTCGCAGCGGCTCCCCCTCTCCTACTACAGCTGCTCGACGATGCCCGTGATCAGGCGCGAGAAATCGCCCTCGCGCGTCTTCGCCACGTCCAGCACCTCGAGTCCCGTGGGGCTTGCGCCCTCGATGCCGCAGCCCATGTTCGACACCAGCGAGATGCCCAGCACGCGCATCCCCACGTGCCGCGCGGCGATGACTTCCTCGCACACGCTCATCGCCACCGTATCGGCGCCCCACGAACGGAACATGCGGATCTCGGCCGGCGTCTCGAAGCTGGGTCCGAGCGCGCCCAGGTACACGCCCTCTCGCACCCGCACGCCGCGCTCGGCCGCCACGTCGTGGGCGATGGCGCGCAGCTCGGGGTCGAACGCGTCCAGCATGGAGAAGAAGCGGTCCGACAAGTTCGCCGGGTCGGGCGCGGCGATGGGATTGCGCCCCGTGAAATTGATCTGATCGGCCATGATACAGAAATCGCCCACCTCGTAGTTCGGGTTGAGCGCGCCGGCCGCGTTCGTGGTGATAAGCGTGCGCACGCCCAGGCGCTCCATGAGCCACACCGGGTAGGCCACCTCCTGGGCGCTGTTCCCCTCGTAGGCGTGCAGACGACCCTGCATGGCCAGCACGCACTTGCCGCCCAGCGTGCCGCAGACGAAGCGGCCCACATGGCTTTCGGCCGTACTCGTCTTCATGCGCGGCACCTCCGCGTAGGGGATGCTCGCCGCATCGGCGATCTCGTTCGCCAGCGGATTCAGGCCCGAGCCCAGCACGAGGCCGATCGTCGGTTCGCGGCCCTCCAGCCGCTGGCGCAGCACGTAGGCCGAAAGCGTCAGGTTGTCGTCGAGGATGTTGCGTTCAAGCATGGAAGCCCTCCGTTCGTAGGTTCCGTCCTATTATAGCCGTCCACGCGCGAGCGTCCGGGACGGACGGACGCTCGCAGCAGCGATCTCGGCGGGTTCGGCGCGGGTTCGGCAGGCTCGGCGGGTTCCACGAGCGCCGATCTTGCGCGGAGGCGGCGCTGACGGGCCTCGCGCACCGTTTCGCTGGGGTCACGTGCGGCAAAATCGAGGTTTTGGCACCGACGACCCGCTCGGGCACCGCGTTTTGCAGGGATCGCGAACCGCGACCTGGGGTTTCGCTTCGGCATCCTTCGAAGAAGGAGCTGGGAACCGGCCGATGACTGCCAAAACCTCGTTTTTGCCGCACATCCGAGAGCGAAACCGTGCAACCGGCAGCGCATAAGCCTGTCCCGCCCGCGCGGGATGCCGCGTCCTGCCGGAAGCGCCGGGGCTCGCACGGAAACCGCGCCGCCCCGAAGATCCGTCCTACACGGCGCGCTTTCGGGCGGTGAGAACGCGGGGGCGCCCGGCGAGATCGGCCGTGACGCGAACATCGGAGAAGCCGGCCTCTTCGGCAAGGCGGGCGGCCTCGTCCAGGCAGGTCTCGTGCAGCTCGAAGGCGAAGCCGCCGCCCTCCTTGAGGGCTCGGCGGCACCAGGGAAGCAGGCGGCGCAGCACGTCAAGCCCGTCGGCGCCGCCGTCGAGCGCGAGCGCGGGCTCGAATTCGGCCACCTCGCGGGGGATATCGTCCATGACGGCCGTGGGCACGTACGGCGGGTTGGACACCACGAGGTCGAACGCGCCCATGAGCGTAGGATCGACGCCCTCGCCCAGATCGCACGACAGCACCTCGACGCGGTCGCCCAGCTCGAGGGCAGCCACGTTGTCGCGAGCGAGCGCGACGGCCTCGGGCACGATGTCGGTCGCCACCACGCGCGCGAGCGGATGCTCGTAGGCGACGGAGCAGGCGATGCAGCCGGAACCGGTGCAGAGGTCGGCCACGAGCAGCTCGGGGGGCTCGGGAGCGGGTTCACCCGAGGCGACGGCCGGCGTCGATTCATCCTCGGCGACGCCCTGGTCGGCCGTTCGCTCGGGGCGTTGCTCCCCGGCTTCGCCTTCCGGCCAAGGGACAGGGGGAAGGTCGTCTTCCGGCCATGCATGCTGCGCCACCCGCTTCGGCGCCGCCGGCAGCAGCGCCAAGGCTTCACTGACCAGCACCTCGGTCTCGGGGCGCGGGATCAGCACGCCGGGGCGAACCTTCACCGTGATATGGCGAAATCCGACCTCGCCCGTGATGTACTGCAGAGGCTCGCCCTTGCCGCGGCGCGTGACGTAGGCGCGCAGCACATCGCGCTCCTCCATCGACAGCGGCTGCTCGAAATTCGCGTACAGCTCGATGCGGGAAAGGCCGGTCGCTTCGGACAGCAGCCACTGCGCGGACAGCCGCGGGTTCTCGTCGCCCTTGCGCTCGAGGTAGCCCACCGTCCAATCAAGGGCGGCCTGAATGGTCCAGATGTCGTTCAATCTAGACCGCGGCTTCCAGCTTCTGCGCGCGGTCGGCGGCCTGCAGAGCGGTGATCACGTCTCCCAGGCCGTCGCCCAGAAGCACGCCGTTGTACGTGCCGTTGAAGCCGATGCGGTGGTCGGTCACGCGGTCCTGCGGGCCGTTGTACGTGCGGATCTTCTCGGAGCGGTCGCCCGATCCGATCTGCGCGAGGCGCTTCGCGCCCTCGGCGGCCTGCTGCTCGGCCAACATCTTCTCGTACAGACGGGCGCGCAGCACGGCCATGGCCGCGATCTTGTTCTGCAGCTGCGACTTCTGATCCTGCGACTGCACCACGAGGCCCGAAGGCAGGTGCGTGATGCGCACGGCCGAGTCGGTGGTGTTCACGCACTGGCCGCCCGGGCCGCCGGCGCGGTACACGTCGATGCGCAGATCGTTCTCGTTGATCTCGACCTCCACCTCGTCGGCCTCGGGCAGCACGGCCACGGTGGCCGTGGAGGTGTGGATGCGGCCCTGGCTCTCGGTCTTCGGAACGCGTTGCACGCGGTGCACGCCGCTCTCGAACTTCATGACCGAGTACACGTGGTCGCCTTTGACCTTGAACTGGATCTCCTTGAAGCCGCCGGCTTCGGAGGCCGACATGTCCATCGTCTCGGTCTTCCAGCCTTGCGCGCTCGCGAACCGCTCGTACATCTTGTACAGCTCGCCCGCGAAGATGGCCGCCTCGTCGCCGCCGGCAGCTGCGCGGATCTCTACGATGATGTCCTTGTCGTCGGCCGGGTCGGCCGGGATCAGCATGAACTTGATATCCTCTTCGAGCGCCGGCAGCTTCGCCTCGATGCCGGCGATTTCCTCCAACGCGAATTCCTTCATGTCCGGATCGGCCAGCATCTCCCTGGCTTCGGCCAGATCGTCGGCCGCCTGCACGTACTCGCGCGCCTTCTTCGCCAGAGGACCCTGGTTGGCGTACTCTTTGGCCAGGCGGTTGTATTCCTTCTGATCTGCGAGGACTGCCGGATCGCCCATCTTCGCCTGCACATCCTCGTAGGCTTCGATGATCTTCGTCAGCTTCTCGCGCATATCGTTATCCTGCATGATGGGTGCTGTCCTTTTCGACGTGGTTCCCGTGCTCGCGCGCCCCGCGCGCCAAGAACGCCCGCTCCAAGCATGCGGAGCGGGCGCCTATGCTGTAACTGGTTTATGATAGCAGATCGACCGTCGATCCGCATCTTATCCTAGATCGCCAGATACTCTGCGGCCTCTTCGGCGCAGACGGCGCCGTCGGACACGGCGGTCACCACCTGGTGCAGGAACTTCGTGCGCACGTCGCCCGCGGCGAACACGCCGGGCACCTCGGTCGCGCACGACTCATCGGCCACGATGTATCCCGTTTCGTCGCACTGCAGCGCGCCGCCCAGAAACTCGGTGTTGGGCTCGGTGCCAACGGCCACGAACAGGCCGTCCACGGCGATGTCGCGCTCCTCGCCCGTCTCGAGCATCTCGAGGCGCACGCCGGCCAGCTTGCCCTCGTCGGCCACGAGCTTGCGGGGCACGGCGTTCCACACGAACTCGAGGTTCGGCAGGTCCTCCAGGCGCTTGTGGTAGATGGCCGTGGCGCGCAGCTTGTCGCGCCGGTGCACGAGGTACACTTTCTTGCAAATGCGCGACAGATAGATGGCGTCGCCCGCGGCCGTGTTGCCGCCGCCCACCACCATGACCTCCTTGTCGCGGAAGAAGTTGCCGTCGCACGTGGCGCAGTACGACACGCCGCGCCCTTGCAGGTCCTCCTCCAGCTCGAGTCCCAGCTTGCGCGGGCGCGCGCCCGTGGCGATGATCACGCTCTTGGCGCGGTACTCGTTGAACGCGGTGGTCAGAACCTTCGGGTTCTGGGTGAAGTCGACCGACACCACCTCTTCGCCGACGTTGCTCGCGCCGAAACGATCGGCCTGCTGCTTCATGGCGAAGGCCAGTTCGAAGCCTCCCGTTCCCTCGGGAAAGCCCGGGTAGTTCTCCATGTGCTCGGTCTGAGCAAGCTGTCCGCCCGGCGAGATGCGCTCGAACAGCACCACGTTCAAGCCTGCGCGCGCGGCGTACAGTCCCGCCGTGAGCCCGGCCGGACCGGCTCCGATGACGGCGACGTCGATGACGTCGTTCGTCGATGCCGCCTTGCACGCGGCAGATGTTTCGTTGCTCGCGGTTTCCTCGGTCATGCATGCCTCCTGGTTTCGCGTGTATCCGTGTTTTCCGAGTGTAAGTATAAGGTACGTCGCCTAAATGTCACAAACTTGGCACCAATATGCGCTAAAACGGCAGGAACGGAGCGCGACCGGCAACGCATGCGTGACGGATTCCAGCATGCGCCCCGCGTCCGCCCCCTCCGCACTACCATGAATGCGATCGCTATCGAAAGGACCGGGCATGAATCACGCGAGCAACATGACGAACGCGGATTCGGCAGGGAGCGAAACCCCCGCCGAGCTACGCACCCTGTATCTTGCCGGAGGATGCTTCTGGGGGCTCGAAGCCTATCTGAAACGACTGCCGGGCGTTCGCGGAACCGTCGTCGGCTACGCGAACGGTTCCACCGAGAACCCCAGCTATCACGACGTATGTCGCTGGAACACGGGTCACGCCGAAACCGTGGCCGTAACCTACGACCCGCGCGTGCTGCCCACCGACGTGCTGCTGGACGCCTTCTTCGAGGCCATCGACCCCACGTCGGTTGACCGTCAGGGAAACGACCGCGGCACCCAGTACCGCTCGGGCATCTATTGGACCGACGAGGCCGACCTGCCCGCCATCGAGGCGTCGCTGCTGCGCCAGCAGGCGCGCTATACGAGCCCCATCGTCACCGAGGTGGAGCCGCTCGACGGCTTCTACCCCGCCGAGGAGTACCACCAGAACTACCTCGAGAAGAACCCGGGCGGCTACTGCCACATCGACGTTCGCAGCGCCGACGCGTTCGCCGAGCGCATGGGACTCGAGGAAGGCCGGGCCTGCGTGCAGGTGGACGGGCTGTGCGAACCGCTCGCGTTGGGCGAGGGCGCCGCGACGGCGGGCGCGGTCGAGCGCGAGGACATCCCCGCGCCGTCCGTGTCGCGTCGCGCAGACGGGCCGCGCAACGAAGACGGCCTTGCAGATGCGGACGTGGACGCGCTCATCCGCGAGGCGGGCTACGCCGCCCCCTCCGACGACGAGCTGCGCCGCATGCTGTCGGCCGACCAGTACCGCGTTACGCGCATGAACGCTACCGAGCCGCCCTTCCGCAACGCCTACGACCGCACGTTCGAACCGGGCATCTACGTGGACGTGACCAGCGGCGAGCCGCTGTTCGCCTCGTCCGACAAGTTCGATGCCGGATGCGGCTGGCCCGCCTTCTCGCGCCCCATCGCGCGCGAGGTGGTCACCGAGCGCCTCGACCGGACGCTGGGCACCTATCGAACCGAGGTCCGCAGCCGTGCGGGCGATGCTCATCTCGGCCACGTGTTCACCGACGGCCCGGCCGAGACGGGCGGGTTGCGCTACTGCATCAACAGCGCAGCGCTGCGCTTCGTGCCCTACGCGCGCATGGACGCCGAAGGCTACGGCTACCTCAAGCCCCTCGTCGAGCAAGAGCTCGACCCCGCATCATCCTGAGCGAAGCAGCGGAAGCCGCGAAGTCGAAGGATCCCGTGCGGCGCCAGCGGGGAATCTCACGGCTGGCGCCGCACGGGATCCTTCGCGTCCCCGCTGCGCGGGGCCTCCCTGCGCTCGCTCAGGATGACAGGGCGCCCGCTAGCAGGCCTCGCTTGCCGCGGGCTCTGCCGCGCGATCGGGCCGACGCGCGCGATGACGGTAGCGCAGCAGAGCGGCGGCCGCCACGGACAGCACCATCTGCACGGCGGTCACCGACAGCCAGATGCCGTCGAGCCCGAACAGGCGCGCCGCGCCGAACACGATGAGGACGACCAGCAGCGCCTCGCCGTACACGATGGCGCTCGACGCCTTCGCGTCGTCCACCGCGTAGAAATACGAAGTGGACGCATGGGTGAACCCGTAGAACACGTACGCGGTGGAGAAGACGGGCAGCGCGTACGCGATGAGCCCTGCCGTCTCGTCGGACGCCCCGAACAGCAGCGGCACCTGATTCCGCAGCAGGTACATGGCCGCCAACCCCAACACGCCCAGGCTGATGGTGATCAGGTAGTTCGTGTTGCGGAAGCGGCGCACGCCGTCGGCGTCGCCCGCGCCGTAGTGCTTGGAGATGAGCGGCTGCGAGCCGTCGCCCACGCCCTGGATGAGCATCTGGATGACGCAGGCGGTGTACGACACCACTGCGTAGGCCGCCAGCGCCTGCTCGCCGCCGTACATCGACAGGTTCACGTTGATGGCCACCACCGTGGCCTCGGGCAAAAGGGTCAGCCCGAACGGCGCCAGCCCCAACCGCAGCGCATGCAGCGCGATATGCCGGTCGGGACGCAAGTCGGCCACGGCGATGCGGTTCTCCCTTTTCAGGAAAAAGCCCAGCACCAGCAGAAACGCCGAAACCTGCGAGACCACGGTGGCCGCCGCCGCACCGGCGGTGCCCATGCCCAGCAAGATGACGAACACGTAGTCAAGCGCCACGTTCATCAAGCCGGCGAACACCTGCACGGCCATCGCGTAGGCCACTTTCCCCTGGTTGCGGATAAGCGGCGTGCAGCCGGTCACGAGGATCTGGAACGGGACGCCCCAGGCGATGACGCCCGTGTACGCCGCCGCCTGCGCCAGCGTCTCGCCCTGGCCTCCTAAAAGCTCGCAAATGGGCGTCGCCAGCGTGAACAGCAGCGCCATGATGGGCACGGCGGACAGCGCGAGCATCGTGAGCGTGGTGCCCATGGCGCGCCGCGCCTTCGCCTCGTTTCCGGCGCCGCGCGCGATGGACGAGATCACGCCGCCGCCCATGCCGACGCCCGTGCCCACGGCCATGATGAACGCCACCAGCGGGAAGGCTACGTTGATGCCGGCCAGGCCCGCGTCTCCTACCGCGTGTCCCACGAACACGCCGTCGATGATGCTGTACACGCCGCCCAGCGTGAACGTGATCATCGTGGGGACGATGTATTTCAAATACTCTTTGAGCATGCCTCTAGTAATCATGTCATGTCGCTCCGATATGCAATTTGCTGAGATTTTTTCCGCATGGTACTCTAAACCTTAAAGCTGCTTTAAGGTAAAGCCCGCAATGTGCGGGATTCGCCGAATCTTCAGACCATCGATAAGGAACGCGCCCATGACCTTGCCCCGCCTCTACGACATCAAAGAAGCAGCCCGCTACCTGGGCGTCGCCTCCTCCACGCTGCGCTATTGGGAAAGCGAGGGCCTCGTGCAAGCCGGACGGGGCGAAGCGAACGGCTACCGCCAGTATTCGCTGCACGATCTCATCGAGGCCAGCGAGATCGCGTTCTACCGCAAACTGGGCGTGCCGGTCAAGGAGCTGCGGGGGTACCGAGCGCTTTCGGCGCGCAGCCTGGACGAGGCCCTCGCGCGCACCGAGGACGGCGTCGAGCAGCGCATCGCCGAGCTGGAAGCCACGAAGGCGCGCCTCGCCCGCCAGCGCGCGCTCAACGCGAAAGCCGAGGAGCTGCGACGGGCGGGCATGCAGCCCGGCTCCCCGGCCATCGGCAGCCTGAGCGCCATCGACTACGATGCCGCGGCTCCCTGGAAGCTGCTCGTGGAGGAGCCCTGGCGCTACGGGGTGGTCGTCTTTGCGGACAAGCCTGACGAGGTTTACGAGTCGGCCGTGGACGCAGGCGCGCAGGACGGTGCCGTGCTTTGGCGCCGATCGAGCGCTCACGACGAGACGACCTGCCGGGAGTGCCTGCTCAAAGTGTCCCCCACTGCCGACGCCAGCAACGCCGCCGCGCTGTTCGCCGAAGCCTCCCGCCAAGGCATCGAGCCTCAGGCGGTGGTGGGAAACTACCTTCTGACGGCATCGGACGAAACAGGACGCTGGGACTGCCATCGCGCCTGGGTGGTGGGGGAAACGCCGCGCGATCCCGCAGACGACCGGTAAGCCCGGGCGACATCCGGCATGCGGGCGCAAAAAAGCCCCCTCCGAGCGGAGAGGGCTTCGCCGCCTCAGGCCGAGGAAGAAGCTAGCCGATCATCGAGAGGATGTTCTGCTTGGGCTGCACGCCCACGGCCTGGTTCTTCACCTGGCCGTTTTCGAACACCATGAGAGTGGGCACGCTCATGACGCCGTACTTCTGCGCGATGTCGGGGCTCTGGTCGATGTCGAGCTTGTAGACGGCTGCCTTGCCGGCCGTCTCGGCGGCAACCTCGTCGAGCGTGGGCGCGAGCATCTTGCACGGACCGCACCACGTGGCGAAGAAGTCCACGAGAACGGGACCCTGCGCATCAAGCACCTTGGACTGGAAATCGGAAGAAGAAACGACCTCGCTCATGTTAAAGCCTCCTTTGTAGGGGCCGCGCGCATCTCTCACCCGCGGCAATTCTTGTTCGCATCGTATTGTAAACGCGTTTGCTCAACTGTGCATCAAATTGTTACGGTTCGGAGCATGAATCTCGACATTCCCGACATTTTCGCCCGGTGAACGGTCGTCGAGGACGGTCTCCTCCATCGTTGCTCCACAGACGGCGGCCTTGTTGCACGTCTTGCCTGCGAATGCTCGAGGGGCGGGCGCGCTGAGATATAATCGGAGACGACCCACAGAAAGGAACCCGCATGAGCGAAACGACCGAGCACGCCTTCGCAGCACCCGCCTCCTCGCCCGCATCGTCGCACGTGCCCGCTTGGCGCGGACACGGCACCGTCCCGGTGAACCTCGTGCTGGAAGGCGGCGCCATGCGCGGCCAGTTCACGGCCGGCGTGCTGGACTTCTTCATGGATCAGAAGCTGTTCTGCGAGCGCGTCATCGGCGTGTCGGCGGGTGCGCTGTGCGGCTACAACTACGTGGCCGGCGAAGACGGCCGCACGTGCTACCTCAACACGAAGTACTGCGACGACTGGCGTTATCTGTCCATGAAGAGCTTCGTGCGCACCGGCAACGCCTGCGGGCGCGAGTTCGCCTTCGACGAGATCCCCAACCGCCTGGAGCCGTTCGACTACGCCGGGTTCGACCAGTCGCCCATGCAGCTGATCGCCGTTTCCAGCGACCTCGTCACCGGCGAGGCGGACTACCACCCCTTCGCCGACTCGCTGGCCGACCTGCCCTACCTCATCGCGTCGTCGTCCATGCCGCTGGTCAGCCAGATCGTGGACGTCGACGGCAAGCTGCTGCTGGACGGCGGCACCTGCGACAGCGTGCCCATTATGTACTCGATGCTGACGGGCGCGCGCAAGCACATCGTGGTGCTCACGCAGGCGACCGACTACGTGAAAGGACCGAACAAGCTCATGGCCATCCTGCGCCAGCGCTATGGACTGTACCCCCACTACCTCGAGCGCCTGCAGCACCGCCACTACGAGTACAACCGCACGTACCGCGCGCTGCCTCGCCTGCACGATGCCGGAAAGCTGTTCCTCATCAGGCCTCCCGAGCCGGTTACCGTGGGCAGCATGGAGCGCGACGCCGACAAGCTGTTCGCGCTCTACGAGCAGGGCTACGCCGAAGCGGCCCGTCGCTGGCCCGCGCTCCAGGCGTACCTGGAGGCGTAAAGGCCGGCTCAGCGCACCCGCATCGCAAGGCGTCCCGTTCGCACGAACGGCCTGCGCATGTGGCCCTCTTCCCGCGCAGTTGTCCGGCGCACAGCGGCGCGCCCGCGCCGAAGCCGCAGGACGTCGCGCCACGCTCTCGCCCGCATCGAAGCCGCAGGGCGTCGCGCCGCTCACGCACCCGTGTAGAAGCCGCAGGACGTCGCGTCGCGCTCGCGCCCGTGTAGAACCGCGCCCGCGCCCCCACCGCACCACGGATGCGCAGAACCGGCGGAGCCCGCGCGGGCGACGCGATCCGGCTCCGACCCCTCCTCGCCTCGAGGCACCCTGATGCGCTCAAATGTTTCACGTGAAACAATCTGGTGCTTGAGAACAGATGTTTCACGTGAAACATTCGGATCCTTCGCCGTTTCTAGCGGTTCGCCAAGGGCGGCTCGATCCCGGTGCCCCCTCTTTCGCGGCATGCGGGGGCGGGACTCGCGGGCGGAGCGCGAGGCGCGCGGGACGGGCAGGCAAAGCGCAGGGCGCGCGGGACTCGCGGGCGGAGCGCGGGGCGCGCGGGGCGGGAGGGCAAGCCGTCGCGTCCGACGCGAATGGGCTCGCTTCAGCATCGGCCTGACGACAGGCTGGCAAGCGGGATGGCAGAGATTGCACGCTATGCACGATTATTTGGGTCCGTCGTCAAAGGCGTAGGAAGAAAACCCAGGTCGGAAGAAACGGCGATGGCGGCGAATCGTGCATAGCGTGCAATCTCTGCCATGCAGAGGCATGCAGAGGCGACGCGAGCGGGGGCACGGGCGACCCGCCGTAGAGCCTATGCCAACACGGGCTCCACCCTGCACCCCGCTTCGACGCGCCCGATTATTTCACGTGAAGCAATCGGGCGCTTGAGAGCAAATGTTTCACGCGAAGCATCTTGGCCGCGCGCAGGTGCCGCGTGCCGAAAAATCACACGCGGACGGACCAGGCGCGCGGGGACCAGGCGCGCGGGTGCGGCGCTCCAGAGGGTCTGACGGGAACGCAGGCTCCCTAGGCGTCGCGGTCCGCTTCCCCGCCTTCGGCCGGCCCGCCTTCCGCAGCGCGCTCGTCGAAGCCTCCTTGCAACGCGTCGGCATCGAGCCGGTCGCGCGCATCCTGAGCCCGGAACTCGGACACGAACCCAGCTGAGAAGATGCCGGCCGGAATGGCCACCACGCCGATTGACAGGAGCATCGTGCAGAAGCCGACGAGGCGCCCGGCGGCCGTGACGGGCACGAGGTCGCCGTAGCCCGTGGTGGTGATGGTGGTCATCGCCCAGTACATGCCCGTGAACACGCTGTCGAACTTCTCGGGCTGCACGGGATGCTCGATTTCGTACATGAGCACGCTGGCCGTTACGGTGAGCAGGGCGAGCACCATGAATGCCGCCACGATCTCCGGGCGGCGCTTTCGGAACACGCACGCGATGGAGCGCAGACCGCGCATGTAGCGCGACAGCTTGATAAGGCGCACGAGGCGGACGATGCGAGCCGCGTTCAGCATGGGGGACGACACGGGCACGAACAGCACGAGCAAACCGGGCGCGAAGGCCAGCAGGTCGATGATCCCCATCGGCGACAGCGCGTAGCGCATGCGTGCGCGAGCGGGCGATGCGTCGGGATGGACGAGGTCGGCAGTCCACAGGCGCGCAGCGTACTCCAAGCCGAAGCACACGCTGGACGCCAGCCCGAAGGCCAGAAGCGCCGCCGACACCCCGGCCGGGATGCCGGGCTGCGTCTCGGCGAACACGAGGATCGCGTTCGCGACGATGAGCGCGAACAGCGCGATGCCCACGATGCGCGCGACGGCGTTGCCGCGCCGCACGTCCTCGAGCGCAAAGTACGCCTGCCGCTTGAACGCCGAGGGGGCGCGGCGGGGCGCGCGCTTCGCATCCCGCGCACCCCCCGCGTGCCCTGCGTTTCGCCTCGCTGCGCCCATCGCGTCGGCCCCTTACGCCTGCTCGAGGGTCACGGCGGTGCCGGAGGCGGTCACCATAAGCATGTTGCCTTGACCCAGCACCTCGTAATCCATGTCCACGCCCACCACGGCGTGCGCGCCCATGGAGGCCGCACGCTGCTCCAGCTCCTGCAGAGCCTCGTTGCGGGTCTGCAGAAGCTCCTGCTCGTAGCCCTCGCTGCGGCCGCCCACGATGTTGCGGATGCCCGCGCCGAAATCGCGCAGGAAGTTGATGCCGGTGATAACCTCGCCGAACACGATGCCGTAGTAGCCGGTGATGCGGTAGCCTTCGACGGAGGGGGTAGTGGTCACGATCATGGGCGTTCCTTTCAACGGACGAGCGAACCGATGCGCTTTGCGTGTCCGTTAGCATACCACGATCAGCGCGGAGCCGAGGGTGTACAATAGCAACGTTTACCTGCACCTATGCCAAACATGCACGAAAGGCAACCTATGACCGTCGACCTCGTTTCGCTCGCCATCATCGCGCTCGTCGCGGCAGCCTGCCCGATCGTCGCCAAACTCATCCCCAACAAGCTGGTTCCCGAGACGGTGTTCCTGCTCATCGCCGGAGCGTTGCTGGGGCCGAACATGACGGGCGCCATCGTGCTCACCGACGCGGTAGGGCTGCTGTCCGACCTCGGCCTGGCGTTTTTGTTCCTGCTAGCCGGCTACGAGATCAATCCGAAGAGCCTCACCGGGAGCCAGGGCAAGCGCGGGCTGGCAACCTGGTGCGTATCCATCGTCCTGGCGTTCCTCTTCGTGCATTTCGCCAGCGGCCTGTTTTCCAACGAGCTCGAGTCGGTTGCCATCGCCATCGCGTTGACCACGACGGCGTTGGGCACGCTCATGCCCATCCTGAAGGAGCGCGGGCTCATGGGAACGCAGGTGGGCGAATCCGTCCTCGCTTACGGCACCTGGGGCGAGCTGGGCCCGGTGCTGGCCATGGCGCTGCTCTTGTCCACGCGCGCGGAATGGAAGACCGTTCTCATCCTGCTCGCGTTCGTCGCCTTGTGCGTGGTGGCGGCCGTCGTTCCCGCGAAGGCGAAGAAGGCCGGGCACAAGCTGTTCAACTTCCTCACCGAGAACGCGGAAGGCACCTCTCAGACCATGATGCGCGTCACCGTGCTGCTGCTGGTGGGGCTGGTGGCGCTCTCCGCGGCGTTCGACCTCGACATCGTGCTGGGCGCGTTCGCCGCCGGGTTCGTGCTGCGCTACATCATTCCCGAGGGCGATCACGCGCTGGAGCATAAGCTGGACGGCGTGGCGTACGGCTTCCTCATTCCCGTGTTCTTCGTCGCCTCGGGCGCGAAGATCGACCTCATGGCCGTGTTCCAACAGCCTGTGGTGCTGGTCGGGTTCATCGTGCTGCTCCTGCTCATCCGCACCGTGCCCATATTCGTCGCACTCGCCACCGGCAAGGACACGCGCAGCATCTCCACGCACAACCGCTTGACCATCGCCCTGTACTGCACCACGGCGCTGCCCATCATCGTGGCGGTGACCTCGGTAGCCGTGAGCGCAAACGCCATGTCGCAGGAGACGGCCAGCGTGCTGGTGGCCGCCGGAGCCATCACCGTGTTCCTCATGCCGCTGATGGGCATGCTCACTTATCGCGTGGCCGACGCGAAGCCCATCGAGGCCGTGAAGGAGATCAGCCGCAACCCGCGCGACATCGGCGACATCCTGCGCGAGCACTGGGAGCTGGAGCGCATGCTGGCACGCAAGGAGGCGCTCGAGCGGCTGGCGGCACGGCGCGAGGAGCGCGGCCGAGACGGCGAGTCCTGGGAGGAGCAAGCGGCGCTGCTGCAACGTCGCTCGGCCCGCAAGCGCGCCATCGACGAGGCGCTCGACCTGGCCGCGCAGGAGATAGCGCGTCGCGAGCTGGCACCCGATGCCCGTCCCGACGGAGACGACCCGCTGCTGGCGCAGGCTCTGCAGCATCGCGAAGAGCGGCGGCGTCGCATGGCCGAGCGCGTTGTGCGCGAGTACCGTCGGCGCATGGACGAGATGGGTCGTGCGGCAGAGCGGATGGGACTGAGCGAAGACGACGTCAGGCAGATGTTCGAGGACGCGCGACAACGTCGCGACGAGCACCCCGACGAACGCGACGGCCGGCGGCGCTAGCCCGCGCGGCGGGCCGAGGACCCGTTCGCAGCCTCCGCGCCGCTGTCGCAATCAGGGAAGAACACCTCCATGCGGCTGGCCGGCGCCTGCTTGCCGGCCAGCGAGCCTGCGACCATGCACACGCCAGCCACGACGATGCCTATGACGATCTGATGCAGATCGGCCACTTTGAAGCCGAGCGCCATCGTTGCGCAATACGCCAGCATACCGCCCGCCATCGACCACAGCGCACCCGTCCGGTTCGCCCGCCTCCAGAACAGGCCGCACACCATCACCCAGAAAAACGCCGTCTCAAGGCCGCCGAAGGCGAACATGTTGATCTTCCATATGACGTCGGGCGGCACGACGGCCAGCACGAACACCACCGCGCCCAGCCCCAGCGTAACCGCCTGGCTCGACACGGACAGCGCACGCTCCCCCATGCGGCGGCCGCGCGCTTCGGCGTAATGCATCCACACGTCCTTGACCAGCGCCGAGGATGACGAGATAAGCAGCGAGGACACGGTGGAGATGGAGGCGGCCACCGGCCCTATGATGGCGATGCCCGCCAGCACCGGCGGCAACGTCCGCGAGATGGCCAGCGGGATGATGTTGTCCACGCTGCCGCCGTAGGCCGCCAGATCCTCGGTGAGCACGCCGGCGGCCAACACGCCGAGCGCCGTGACGCCGATCATCATGGCGCCGATGATGACGGTGCCCACGATCATGGCGCGGTGGAGCGATTTCACGTCCTTGTACCCCATCGTGCGCACCACCGACTGCGGCAGGACGAACGTGAACACGCCCACGAGTAGCCACTGGGTAAGGTACAGCGACGGCGGCATGTTGCCGCCGGACGTGGGCTCCAGCATCTCGGGGTGATTCTGCGCGATCGAGCCCATGATGGCCTCGTAGCCGCCGCCGGCGTCCAGGATGCCCGCGGCCAGGACCACGATGCCCACGAGCATGGCGATGCCGCAGAGCGCATCGGTCAGCGCCACGCCGCGGAAGCCGCCGATGGTGGTGAACAGGATCACGGCAACGCCGAAGAGCACGAGGCCGAACACGTAGGAGTAGCCGGTCACGGCCTCGAACAGCTTCGCACCGCCCACGAACTGCGCGATCATGGTGGCGCCGAAGAACACGACGACGATGGCGGCCGACAAGTTCGCGAGCGCGTTCGATCCGTAGCGAGCCCGGATGACGTCGGCCACCGTGATCGCATCGAGCTTGCGCGCGATGAGCGCCATCTTCTTGCCCACGATGCCGTACAGCAGAACGAGCGCCGTCACCTGCACCACGGCCATGTACACCCAGCCGAAGCCGATGCTCCACGCCTGGCCCGGACCGCCCACGAACGAGCTCACCGACCCGTACGTGGCGATGGTGGTCATGGCCAGCACGAAGCCGCCCAGGCCGCGGTTGCCGATGAAGTACTCCTTCACGAAGCCGCCGCCGTCCGACGCGCTCTGCGTGCGGTGGCGCACGACCACGCTGAGCCCTACGGCGAACGCGAGGAACAGCGCGACGGGGACGAGCGCGGCGAGGTTACCCATCGAGGCCCTCCTCGTCGTCCAGCGGGAAGTCGGCGAACACGAACCGCGCCAGCACGATGGCGGCGATGACCGCGGCGACCCATGTGCCCATGCACCCCGCGATTATCCACAAAGGCGTGCCGAACAGCTGGACGTCGAAGCCTGCGAGCCCGAACCCGCCCACGAGCCACACCGCCACGATGACGGCCAGCGCTGCCGCCGTGGCCTTCGCCTCCCTGTTCGTCTGAGCGAGCTTATCCCGATAGCTCGCAAGTTCCCTCTGCGCCATGCGCGCACCTCCCCGCCGTCGCCGCGCCGTTTCGTCCAACGTATGGTACACCAAGCGCAGCCGTCCCGCGCGCCCCAGTTGGGGCTAGATGGCCGATGACACCTTTTCCAGCAAATCGGCTTTGCCGTTGACGCCCATCTTCGCGTAGATGCGGCGCACGTGGCTCTTCACCGTGTTGAGCGACACCACCAACTCGTCGGCGGCCTCGGCGAACGTGCGGCCCTCCATGAGCAGGCGCAGCACGTCCTCCTCGCGGCGCGTCAGGTCGTAGGAGCGCGCGAGGCGCGCGCAAGTGGCGTCGAGGCCGGTGCCCCATTCCGACCCCGGCGCGGCAGCCGGCGTTGCAGGTCGGGGAGCCGGCCGATGGAGCTGCAGATAAGCCACGGCAGCGGCCATGTCGCGGTTGCGCCAGCGGCGCTCGAGCAGCAGGCACGACGGGAACGACAAGAGACACGCGCAGGCGGCGAACGTCGCGGCCGCATCGACGCCCCGCGTATCGAGCGCCATAAGCGATCCGACAAGGGTCACGCCGAAGCAGGCAGCCCACGCGCCCGCCGCCCGATACGCCGTGCGGTTGACGCGCGTGCGGAAAAACGCCCGCACCACCGCCGCGCAGAACGCGGCGTACACGACGCACGTCAGCGCCAGCACCGCCACCGTCAACCACGAAACCATCGCCGCCCCTTCCCTTTTGCCGCTTGGATCGTCCCAGCATAGCGCAAGCCGCCCGGCGCGGCCGGCAGAACCGGTGATGAAAAACTTCATCATTGCCGCATCGCCGAGGGTCGTGCTAGGTTGGATGCAGAAGAACACGAAGAAGGAGAGCCTTATGAGCGCAGCACGCAGCAGAATCGCACGGACCCTGATCGGCGCCGCCTGCATCGGGGCGGCCACCTGCGCGTTCGTCTGGTTCGCCTTCCAGTTCGCCCCCGGCGAGCCGCGCGAGCTGACCGTCGGAGACGAGAGCTACGCGTCGTCCATCGAAGCCAGCGGAAACAGCCGATACGTCGCAGAAGGGATTGTCGACATCCCCTTCGGGCAAACTTACAAAACCGATGGATTGACCTGGGGTAAATGGTTCAGCGTCAGCGAGGATGAACGGAGCTCCTGGTCCGACGAGGAGCGCGAGCAACGCCTCGCGTCTGAATCGTACCTCTACGACTCCAGCGGCATCGAGTTCGCCGCACAGGGACTCAAGACGGTCTCGCTGGAGGCTTTCGCGGAGTGGTACCCTCATTATGCGGAGACGACGGGCTACACCGAGGCACGCAAGCACGCATGCAAGGTACTGCTCGTCGATATCGCGATGACGAACACAAGCGATCATGCCCAAACGCTCCCCCGTTTCGTTCTATGGAGCGAGGACGCCAACGGAGCGAACGACACGCTGGAAAATGGGATGGGCAGCGACAAATACCTGTTCGAAGAAATGTACGGCGAATCCTCCGACCGCGGCCTCGTGGAAAAGCACCTACCCGATGGCTGGAACGTGCTCGAGCCCGGAGAAACGCGCAGTTGGACCGTACCGTCCCTCATCTACGAGAACACGTTCCGCGATCCGGCGGCCTACGAGAACATCGACCCGTCCCGCTTCTGCGTCGCTTTGGCCGACTACGACCCGCCCACCATCTATCGCCTCTGGCTCGGCTAGGGCGCGCGCCCTCCGTCATCCTGAGCGCAGGCGGCGAAGCCGCCGGAGTCGAAGGATCCCGCGCGGCGCCAGCCGTGGCGCTTCCTGCTGTCGCCGCATGGGATCCTTCGACTCCGCGCCTTGCGGCGCTGCGCTCAGGATGACAACCTAGGACGTAGTTACTCGCGCACGGCGCGCTCGCGCTTCAACCGGCGAAGCTTGCGGGCGATGCGGACGAACCCGCACGCCATGAGGATCATGATCGCCGCCCACAGCACGGCGATCGGCAGCATTTCCGGCAGGAAACCGCCTCTATGCAGCAGGCTCGCCGCTGTCGTCACCTGGACGAGGAGCACGGTCAGCACCAGCACCTCGATGCGGCGCAGATGCGCGATCTTGGAGTCGATGTCGGAGAACAGGTCAAAGGGCGCGCCATCGCGCGGGCGGCGCAGGTACGTCCAGCGGCCGTACGACCCGATGCACTCGATGTCCAAGTCGCGCAGGAAGTCCAGATAGCAGCGGCTCTCGGCGTTGCTCGTCGCATGCTCCAGCAGCTCCAAACGGTACTCGTACTCCCCCGGCGCGCTCTCCTCGAACACGTAGCGGAACCCGCACACGTCGACGAGCGCCCACCCGCGCGCGGCCCAGGCGTTCAGCCAGTCCTCCTCGCGGTCGAAATCCCATGCCCAGAACAGCCGGTGCATGACCCGCTTCATGCCGACCACCTCCCCACGATCTCCTCGCCGTTTCCCACCAGCTCGCGCAGCCGGTCGAGCTCGACCCGCACCGCATCGCGGCCGGCGTCCGTCAACCGGTACTCCTTCTTGCGCCCCGACCCTGCGCCGGGCGCCGGCTCGATCCAGCGCCGTTTCTGCAGCGTGTCGAGCGCGCCGTACAGGGTGCCCGCCGCCAGGCGCACGCGGCCGTTGCTCAGGCGCTCGGCGTTTTGCATGATGCCGTAGCCGTGCAGCGGCTCGTCGAGCGAGAGCAGGATGTAGAACACCGCCTCGGTCAGCGCGATCGATTCCACGGTTCCCTCCGTTCCAAAACTATATCGGCTTCCGATATAGTCAGTATATCGGAAGCCGATATAGTACGCAACCGTGAAAAAGAAAGCGACCCCGGCACGCTGCCGAGGTCGCTGTCACGCGGAGGATGGGGAGCAAGCGTCTACAGCGCGGCCTCGCGCAGCTTCTCCACCAGCTGCTCGACCGGCCACGCGCCGAGGTCGCCCTCGTGGCGCTCGCGCACGCTGACCGTGCCGTTCTCGATCTCCTTGTCGCCCAGCACCACCATGTACGGGATCTTCTGGCTTTGCGCCTTCGCGATCTTCACGCGCATGGGCTCGTTCTGGTCGTACACCTCGATGCGGCCGCCCGCGGCCTTCAGCTGCTTCGCCAGCTCGTGCGCCGCCTCGTTGTGACGGTCGGCCAGCGGCAGCACGGCCACCTGCACGGGAGCCAGCCACAGCGGCAGCGCGCCGGCGTAGTGCTCGATGAGGATGCCGAGGAAGCGCTCGATGGAGCCGAAGATGGCGCGATGGAGCATCCAGGGGCGCTCCTCGGTGTTGTCCTCGGTGCGGTAGGTCAGCTCGAAGCGCTCGGGCATGTTGAAGTCCACCTGCACGGTGGAGCACTGCCAGGTGCGCCCGATGGCGTCCTTCACCTTGATGTCGATCTTCGGGCCGTAGAACGCGCCGTCGCCCTCGTTGATGTCGTAGGCCAGCTCGTGGCGCGCGCAGGCTTCCTTGAGCGCGTTGGTGGCGTGCTCCCACATGTCGTCGGTTCCGATGCTCTTCTCCGGGCGCGTGGAGATCTCGGCCTCGTACTGGAACCCGAACGTGGACATGATGTGGTCCACGAGGTCGAGGATGGCCACCACCTCGTCCACTACCTGGTCGCGCGTGCAGAACACGTGCGCGTCGTCCTGAGTGAAGCCGCGGGCGCGCAGCAGGCCGTGCACGACGCCGCTCATCTCGTGGCGGTACACGGTGCCGAACTCGAAGTAGCGCAGCGGCAGGTCGCGGTAGGAATGCAGCTCGCTCTTGTACAGCATCACGTGGCCCGGGCAGTTCATGGGCTTCACGGCGTACTCGGTGAGGCGCGGATCCTCGTCGGTGCCCTCGTTGATGTTGAAGAAGTACATGTTCTCTTTGTAGAAGCCGTAGTGGCCCGAGGTCTTCCACACGTCGGCGTTGTACACGTGCGGCGTGATAACCTCCTCGTAGCCGCGCTCGTACAGGTCGCGGCGCAGCCACTCCTGCATGGTGCGGATCACGCGCGCGCCCTTGGGCAGGTACATGGGCAGACCCACGCCGGCCAGCGGATCCATGGTGTAGATGCCCAGCTCGCGGCCCAGCTTGCGGTGGTCGCGCTTCTCGGCCTCCTCCAGGTTGCGCAGGTGCTCGTCCAGCTCCTTCTGCTTGAAGAAGGCGGTGCCGTAGATGCGGGTGAGCATCTCGCGCTCGGCATCGCCGCGCCAGTACGCGCCGGCCAGCTTGGTCAACTTGAACGCGCCCAGCTTGCCGGTAGAGGGCAGGTGCGGGCCGCGGCACAAGTCGGTGAACTTGCCGATGGTGTACGTGGTGATGACGGCGTCCTCCGGCAACTCGGCGATGAGCTCCAGCTTGAACGGCTGGCCCGCGAAGATCTCCTCGGCCTCGGCGCGCGTGACCACGCGACGCTCGAAGGCTTCGTCGGCCTTCACGATCTCGGCCATGCGGGCCTCGATGGCGGCAAAGTCGTCCGGCGACAGCGCGCGGTCGAGCTTCACGTCGTAGTAGAAACCGTCCTCGATGGCCGGCCCCACACCGAACTGCACGTCGCCGTAGAGGTCGACGAGCGCGGCGGCCATGACGTGCGCGGTGGAGTGGCGCAGAAGCTCCAGCCCCTCGTCGCTCTTGGCCGTGACGATGGCAACCGAGTCGCCTTCGGCCACGGGAGCCGAGAGGTCGACCGGCTGGTCGTTCACGATGCCCGCGAGCGCGGCCTTCGCCAGGCCGGCGCCGATGGACGCGGCCACGTCGGCGACGGTGGAGCCGTCTGCGAGCTCTTTCTTCGAGCCGTCGGGAAGTACGATGTTCATATCTGTTCCTTTCCTGTGCCGGGCGCGCACAAAGCGCCTGCACGATCGGTTCGCAGCGAGCGCGCCTTGCGCCCGCCTTTGCGACAAAACAACGAAGCCGCCCCGTTGTTCGCGAGGCGGCTTCGATTGCATTGCGAAGTGGTTACTGCACGCCGTGCTCGGACTGAGCGGGGCGCGCCTGCCTCGTCTGCTGCTGGGTCGCCGCCTGCTGCGGCTGCTGCGTTCGAGCGCCGCGCTGCTGCGGGGCACGACGCGTGCGCGGACCACCGGCAACGGGCGTGGCGCAGTACGGGCACACGGTCCAGGTGGGGTCGAGCGCGTGGTTGCAGGTGCCGCAAAGGTTCTTGAGACGCTGGTGGCAGTTCGGGCACAGCACGAAGTCGGCTTCCACCGGGTAGCCGCAGTTCGCGCACTCGCCGTACTTCATGAGCTCGCGCTGCTTCAGCGCGATCTCCAGCTCCTGCTCGTCGCGGTCGATCTGCAGCAGCGGCGGGCGCAGCAAGCAGTACGCGATGATGCCGAGCAACGGGACGAGCGCCACGATAGCCCACACGTACCAGTAGGAACCGCGCAGGTACGCATCGCGCACCACCCAGACGATGGACAGCACATACAGGATGACCAGCAGCACCACAACCACGGTGAACGCGGCTTGCAGTTCAGGAGTCCACAGCTGGTTAAGCAGTTCGCTCATTTCAACCTCGTTTTCTTGTATATTCAGCGACTGGTGCACAGGTATGGAAAACGCGCAATACATGCACACGATCAGTCATTATAGCAAAGTTGCCGAAAAACAAGCTCACGTGCAGGTAATTTCCGCAAGCTGTTGAATTCGAGGGCTGGTTCGAGAGCCGCCCCCTACCAGACTCTGAAGCTAAGCCCGGGCGCACGGAAGCGCGGCCGAGCCGAGCCGATGAGCGGGTTCGCGGTCGAGCCGGGCCGACGCACGGTTTCGGAGTGCCTGCGTGCAGCAAAATCGCCGGTTTGGCACGCCAGACCCGCCCGGATGCCATATTCCCAGGAGGCCGCCGAACACGATCTGGGGTTTCGCTTCGGCCTTTTTCGGGAAACGAGGCCGAAGTTCGTCGAGATGTGCCAAACCGACGATTTTGCTGCACCTCGACAAGCGAAACCGTGCGGAGGCGGACGCGAATCAACTTCCATGACAATGTTAGCCTCGTCAACCGTGCCGAAAACGGTTCCCAAATCGCACGATCTGGAAAAACGCCGGACGAAATACCGCGCGATGCCGAACAAGACAAGAGAACGGGGTCAGCGCCCCATCCATCCCCCGTCGTCCTGAGCGAGTGCGGCAAGTCGAAGGATAGCGATAGTGACGGACGCAACTCACAAAGAAAGCATTGAAGGTGGGTAGCGAACTTCTAGGATTGATCCTCGTCGGGGACGTACTCCATGATGTCGCCCGGCTGCACGTCGAATCGCTCGCAGATGCGAAGGATGGTGTCCGTGGTGACGGACTCCCCTTTGGAGAGCTTGGCGATGGTAGTTGACGAAAGCCCTATCTCTGTTTTGAGATCGGTCTTTTTATACCCCATCCGCGCAAGCATATCGAAAAGCTTGAAAAACCTAATGGAAGCCATCATTGTTCCTCCTCGCTGCTGACAGACTACCAGCAAACCGCAGCGTCGAAAAGCCGAGGATTAAAAGCACTATTTCCTTTTCATCAGCTCTGGATTAGAATATCCGAATATACAGATTTATTTCATTAGATTCGGATTTGAGGTTAAGATGTTCCGACAGTTACCGATCATCGAAACTATAGCCGATGCCGTCGACGAACTCACCGACGTGCGCATGACGCTCAGCGGCCTAGCCTCTTTAACCCTGGCGCTTGCGAACAGCGGCATGCACGAGCCCGACACCATAAGGCTGATCTCCTGCCTGCTAGACTACTGCGCGCTCACGACCGAAGCCGCCTCCGATAAATTCGACGAAGCTCCCCGTGATACGACTCGACCAGATCGCCTTTCATAACCGAGAAAAAAGCTATCGAAGCATCACGCCTGCGTGATATCTCCATGAGTTCACCTCGTTATCAGACGCGATCCAACCCTTTTTTCCTGCTCTTTGTCGAAAAACCAAAAGAACCGACCTTGTGCTTTCAGAGCTTCGTAATGATCCATATCTCGCATCTTGAACATTTTGGCAGGATGACCTCCGGCAACAGCACCCTTTGGAACATGATCGACGACGACACTCCCAGCCTGTATAACAGCGCCCTCTCCGATATGAGCCCCTCCAAGAACGATGACTTGATCCCCAAGCCATACGTTGTCTTCAATCACCACATCTTTATCAATCTTCGCCATACCATACGGAACGGCATCACCGTAGTCGAAGTCATGAAACGAACCAATTATCGAACACCCTCTTCCCGAATGAAAATTGCTCCCGATCCGAATTTCTCCTTCGCCAACAATTCTCATACCGTTAAAGTTAACGTTGTCTCCCAGAACGACGCTTTTCGATACCCATGAATAGCGATTCACTTTGAGACCTTTGCCCACCGTACGCGCACGGGTTCTCACGACCGCACCGAAAAGCACCTGCTTTACTTTCGAAATCAACCGTTTCACTCAGCATCCTCTCTCAAATCTATTGGTCACTCGCACCGTTCAAATAACGAGAATCCGAGAGCATTGTCATGTCTATCAAGACATCCGCAGGAATATCCACGCGAGCAACCCTTCCCACGACTTCCCCCACCAACGAGGGCGAGATGCCCGTGCCCGGTCTCTTAAACGTGAGCATCCCCTTATCTATCACGCTTCCAGCGGGTATATCCGCCGCCGCGACAAGAGACCGACGAGCATTGGCCCTTGCAGCAGTTTCCGATTCGCTATGTCGTAACGAGGAATCGCCAAGTAGTGTTTCAACGAAGCACACGCCTTCGAGGATCGTTCGGGCATCAGAGGGATCCATGGCGTGGTAATGGTCATTTCCTGGAAGCGTCTTATCGAGCGTGAAGTGCTTCTCCGCAATGCGAGCTCCAAGCACGTAAGCCGTCTTGACAACCTCGGCAGAGGGGTCGGGCTTACAATGGTCCGAATACCCCACAATTACGTCTGGAAATTCCCGGGTGATCGATGCAATCCTGCTCAAATTAGCATGCTCGTACGGCGTTGGATATTCGAGCACGCAATGCAGCAGAGCGAGCGGACTGTCGTTCACGGCGCGTACCGCCTGAACGGCAGAACGCATCTCGGTCAAGTCGCCAGCCCCAACCGAAAGAATCATAGGCTTGCCTTTTCGAGCCTGATGCTCGATGAAAGGGATGTTCGTCAGGTCGGATGAAGACACTTTGTATACCCCCATCAGGGGTTCTAGATAATCAGCCGACTCGAAATCAAAGGGGGTCGAGCAGAAACCTATCCCGATCGAGTCGCAATAGACGGAAAGTTCTCGATACTCCCTCTCTCCAAACGAGTCGTATCGCTTGAAAAGCTCGTATTGGCTCGTTGAGGATTCCTCGCTCGTATCCCAATACGAAGGAGAATGTCGGGAAGCGAGCGATTCGGCCTTGTACGTCTGAAATTTCACCGCATGAACGCCAGCTTCGCTCGCTTCTTTGCACATGAGCTTTGCCGCCTCCATAGGGCTGATGCCACGCTGCCGAGCGATATCGTAATAATTGACGCCGATCTCAGCTATGAGTGTAAACGCCCCGCTTGCAATCCTATCCTCTAAGTTCATAGTACGTCTCCCAAAACGATCCTCTTTACTCTTCGTATCCCTAATCTCAAATCGTTCTCAAGCATCAGCTTGCGCATCTCTCGCCGTACGGACCTCGCCCCCGCAAGCCACGCTATTGTTGAAGCGAGGTCTTCGTCGGAAACCTCGCTTCCGAGCCCCAGGTTGATGAACCCGTTATCCATTTGAGCAAACGTGTGGAGCTGCTCGCGTTCGTTCTCCGCGAGAACAATTGTAGGCACGCCCATGCAGGCAAGCTCGAACGTGGTGCGCCCTTGGGAGGAAAGAGCCATGTCGGCCTTACGCATATGGTCGCTCATGCGCAACACGTTGCGACTCACCTCTATCCCGCACTCAGGAACGCTTTGCACCGCAGGATTGTCGTATCCCGAGCCGAGAACGAAATCAAACGTCACGTCCACTGCCTCTGCATTATGCCTTTTTGCCAGTTCGTACACCCGCGCCGTCAAATCGAGCGGATCCGTTCCTCCAAACGTGACGAGAATCCGGCGCACCTCATCCGAATCTTCCGAAGGCTGCGTTATAAGGAACTCGTCCCGCAAGCAGACGTACCCCTTACCCGAATACACGTTTCCATGCGGAGACGCCCCTTCGTAAATGGCGTTGACAACAGCATCGGCCAACCTTGCGCCTTCACCCAAATCCTCGAACGTCACCAAGCGCTTAACATACCTCTTCACATCAGCCATAAGACTGGCATCGCTATCAAGGCAATCGTATACGAATACATCGGGACGGCGCTCCTCCAGCCATCGGAGCATCTCTTCGTCGTCCTCCACCTCTAAAACCGGCATATTCGCCGATTTCAACTTGGCGATTCCTTCTCTATGACGTGCATTGCATACGAATACGACGTCATGCTCTATCAGTTCGTACCCAAGCGTTAATGCACGGTACACATGCCCAAGGCCAAGCTCCTTATGCCCGTCGACCCGAAACACGATGAGCCTTCGAGAGAGCATGGCTTCGCACACGATCCAATCTTGCATCGTGTCGATGTCGACCGCTTCGTCAGCAGGGACCTCAAAAACCGTAACGTTGTCCCCTATGCGAGACGAAGGCCCGATACACGAACGCTTCGAAACCAAAAATGCACCGGTTTCAACATAGTTCGGCGGAAGCTCCTGTCGATTGAGACGTCGTTCGTAATTCGGAACAAAACGATTCCGACCGTCTTTGCCCCAGCTCAAATGAGGAGCGTTTGTCGCACTCACCATCGTATCCGAATCGGAATTCAAAAACCGCTCAATCGCCGTATCGAGAGTGCGCACTGTTAGCAAAGGCGAGGTAGGCTGCATCGTGATGACGATGTCGTATCGCACACCCCGCAACGCTTCCACACGAACCACTGCGTCATTCACTACCGGATCGAGCATAATATCGTCTCCGGAAAGTTCCGGGCTGCGCTCAAGAGCAACAACGCCATCGATCTGTTCTACGAAATCCAGTATCTCTCTCGAATCAGTGCTAACGGCAACATCGGTGATACAGCTGCTCTCTGCTGCACATGAAATCGCATAGTCAATCAACGGCCTGCCGTGCATAAGGCGCATATTCTTTCGTGGTATCCCTTTCGAGCCTCCTCGAGCAGGAATGACAGCGAGCACGTTCCTCTCCACATTCATCAAATGAAGGCACCTTTCCTGGAGACGACACGTCGACGAACAACCCTTTGATTCGGCGACTTTTCCAACTTCTTCGCAGCCCTACTCGCATCCGCACAACAAAAACCTTGATCATGTGCCGACGTGGCTAGAACGAACACAAAGAACAGCAAGTAATGACTCGTCATGGTCGAATGCATCACCATGCCGACAAGAAAAAACGGAACCCAAACGCCAGCCGTCTCTTTTCTGGCATAAGGGGCGATGACAATGCTGAACACAGCAAAGTAAAAAATTGTATAGAGAACCCCGTGCTTAAGAAGCAAGTTGATGACCGCGTGGTGCGGCTGCACAACCCTGTACCCATGCAACGAAGCACTCGCGAGCAAAGTGTCTTTATCGCCAAAAGGGTTTCCAATGTTCATGACGCGCCGGATGTCGATATCGTATCCACGAAAAATCAAAAGCGGATCCTTGGAAATCTGCTCGATAGCATAAAGATTGGAATTGAACCTGATAGCATTAGAGGTATCATTCAAACCTCGCGATGCTAAAGAGGCCGAAACGGTATCGCCTCCGACGACAGCCGTACTCCACCACCAGCTAAACGTCACGATTGAAAAGAACATGAGAGCGAAGAGCAAAAACAACACGACAGGATGCACGGATCTCGAAGGCTGAGAAACCGACCCCTTTCGTCGCGCTCTGATCCATATCACAGCATTTATTAAAGCAAAGCATAGAAGCATCATTTGATATCCCCTGCTGTTGAGGACGAGAGCCGCAACTACACATACCGCTACGCCAAGCTTTCGCTTCTCGTACCAGCACCAGCAGAAAAACAGGAACAGCACCACGCCAAAATAGTTCTTGTCGTACGAACCAAAAACATAATAAGGAGTTTCCGCGTCGCGGCGAAAAACGGAAACCAGCACAACCGCAAGGGCAAGGCAATAAAAGACGCGTTTCATGAAGGGACTAATCTCGAACGAGGACGGTCGTATGCAATAGAAGAAAAGAACCGTTAGCAGGAGAAAACTCGTGTCGATGAACAAATCCCGCATGGAATAGGGAGAAATCGCCATCGTGAGGAGAATCGAACCAGCAAGGCCGAAAAGGCAAAGGATCATCGGCAACGACATCTTTGTCTCGTCCAGCTCTTCTCTTCCAAAGAGACCGGTCGCAATCACCAATACTGCGGTAAGAACCACCGATGCATAAACTTTGTTTGCCGGCGACAAGAGAAAAAGAACAAGCAGCAAAAGAACCATCAAGATTGAGTACACAATGCCAATGTGACTTTTTCTCGCGCTCGGCGCTGTAGTATCAGTTTTTTGCGCAATCACGAATTTGCTCCTGTACGAACCATAGCTCCTGAACGTTTCATATAGAAAAGCCCCACTGAATACGTGAATAGGTAGGACACCGCGTTAGAAATGAGCATGAGAAGGCAAAGCACCCAAAGACTACCGACCCAAGAAGAGAAAGCAATCGAAGCGGCATACAAAACCAAACGGAACAGCGACGAAACAACCTGAAGGCGGGGCGGGGCAACTTTAAGAACTACGACCATATTGAACGAGTTGACAACCGCAAATATCGATGCTGCATTTCCCAACGGCATCAACGACAAGGCCTGGTCATAAAGCGTAGGATAGAGAATCATCGCGAACAGCGGCCCAATGAAGAAGGCAATCGCATACATGAAAAGCCCCGCTGCGAGTATGAACAGATTCACTAAGTGATACCTGCGGACGGTTATCTTGACTACGCCGTCGCTCATGTAACTGAGCATGATGGAACTGATCGGTGAGGAGAAAAACGAGAACGTCTTGCCGAAAAAGGTTGCAACGTAATAGGTCGACACAGCCGAAGGCCCTAAGGCCGGATACAGCAGCAACCGATCAACGTACACCGACGAATAGGTGATGAGATTGCTCGCTATAAGAGACACATAGGTGCGCAGCGACGACCCAAAAAGCCTTGTTTTGCCATACGGTTCTGAAAACACGTTTGAGCATCGTGCAAAACATGCGAGGGCAAATGCTTCTCCAAGTATGAACACGAAAGGCCAGAATCCGCTTGCGAAAGCAACGCCCATACCTACCACATAACCCAAAGCAGTTAAGAGGTTGACTAGCAACAGCTTCTTGGAATTGAAATGAAGCCTGAACGCGACGAGACAATACGCCTTCACGATACTCATACCCGTAAGGATCCCAACAGCTAACGCCATCAATAGATCCATCGATAGAAGTTGCCAGCACACTATCGCAGTCGCCACTGCCAGTACGGGGGCAGAAATGGATAGGAGGTATTTGAAGTCTCCCGGTCCTATTCCGGCTTTCTCATAGCGTTCGTTGCGAATAATCCTCGTATTGCACAAGGTGCTCCCGAACGACGGCTCAAGCGCGTTGACGATCCCTATCGCCACCAGGAACAAACCGTATCGATCGCCGTCAAGCTTCCACGCCAAAAACGGATACACGAGAAGCTGCAGCGTCCCTACGAGAACCACGGTCGCACCGATAGTGAGAGCGAAATCGGTCGATGCTTTTTTCAAGAAGTCTTTTTTCATGGTTTCACGATCATCGAATAACCGTTTTGCCCCGATCAGGACTCAAGAAAGCCTCTAACGAGCCGTTCCGTATTCTCGAGCGCAGCCTCGTGCCAGACGTAGGATTTCAAGCTGTCAGAAACGGATTCGACCTCTACGCTCATGCGCCCCACAAATTCAGATGCGTCCTTCACAAGCTCGGCCGCACCTGACCTCATCAGCGGTTGAGCAATTTCACTGTCAACCGTATCCAGGATGAACACGCGCTTTCTATAGGCTATAGCCTCGAAAAGCACCGTGCTCGATATCCCTACGACAACTGTCGCCCTTTGCAGATACCAATCGATATCCCCGGTCTCCGCGATCTCAACCCTGGTGCCGACCTCCGTCAATTCAGGATGGACGACCCTCCACGAGTTTCTTTCGGAAGGATGCAGTTTCACGACAATGCGGTATTCGTTCGCACGCGGATCCCGAGCAAGATCGCACACGAACGAGGAAACCGCACCGTTGTCATAACCCTGAGACACCACCAAGACGAAAGGAACGTGCTCGTCTACCTGTTCTTTTTCGATGTCGAAAGACGCTTTCAACCCTCGCTCAAGCGGAATGGATCCTACGGCGATCATCCGTCGATCCCTATCCGGCACAACGCATTCGTCAATCCAATACTGACCGAATGCGGCGATACGGTCAGGAAGGTATCTTCCGCAGTCCGGCGCATCAAGATTGTACGCAATATGACCAGGCCCTATTTGCCCATGCTGGAGTTCGATTACCGGTATGTCCAGCTCATGAAGAACTTCGTTGCAGACGAGACAGAACACCGAGTAATGCTCGACCTCGACGACGCATTCAGGTTGCCATCTTGAGAAGATTTCACGAAACGATTTCGAAAGCGCGTAATAGCCAGTCACCACGTAAGAGGTTCTTTTAGCCAGAGCCTCCCGATCAATCTCGACATCGAATTCACACTCGAGCAGCCCCACCAATTCCGCAAGGTCGGACAAAACGCAACGAGACGCTTTCTCCCACTTTCTTGTTGCAAGAGCAACAAGCCATCTAGCCTCTAGGATATCCGTGTATATCGTAAGATCTTCAAGGGAGTCTTTTACATGGGCAAGCTTATGGGGACGCTCCAGAATCGAGCAGTCGTCTGCAAGGTCTCGAGCCAGATCCTCGAGGAACACGTTGCAAACGCCGTTCGAACCAGCGGTTTTCTTCCAATTGCCTAAAAAGACAACCTTCTTGCCTTCCCTTACCCCCGTCTCGATACCGCTCCGCGATTCACCCAGCTGCATGAGGAGACGAGGCAGGCTTCTTGCGATATTAGCCTTTGAAAACTGCGCATGAAAATCAGGATGCCCACCGAATTCGAAACGTCGAACCTGCTTGCATACCGAGTCGAACAGCCACTTCCTCAGAAGATGCCAATAGTGCATGCCATCGACATTTCGACTGAAAACATCATGGCGATTCTCAAATGCAAGAAACGCTTGCACGAGAAGCACCCTGTTCCCGTAATCCACTCCAGCCACGCCCGGTTCGTTCAAATCCGTAAACAAACTCATAGCCGCCAAAAGCTTCCATAAGACGAGAAGCGCTTCGCGTCCAATATTCCTTTAACATCCAAAAGCACCTTGCTTTCGTCGGGCTTGTCTCCGAAGAAAGCATCAATACGCTCGAAGCCCAGCTCTTTGAACTCATCATGGGCAACCGCGACAATCAGGCAATCTGCGTTCGCAATATCACCCGACTCGCGTAGCTGCATGCCGTAAACCTGCTTCACCTCGTCTCCCGAAGCCCAAGGATCCACCACCGACGGCTCGACTCCATATTCCTTTAGCCTCATGACAATGTCGTACACCTTGGAATTTCGAACATCGGGACAGTTCTCTTTGAAGGTAATGCCCAAGACGACCACGTTCGAGGACTTGGGAGCAAGCCCAACTCGCACCATCTCCCTGATGGCCGTCTCGGCAACAAACCCTCCCATGGCATCGTTCACTCTTCTGCCCGAAAGAATGATCTGAGAGTGGTAACCGAGCTTCTCGGCCTCGTAGGTAAAGTAATACGGATCAACGCCGATGCAATGCCCACCAACCAGTCCTGGTTTAAAGCCGAGCGCATTCCACTTCGTGTTCATGCCCTCCACGACTTCGCTCGTATCGATACCCATGCGGTCGAAGACCATGGCAAGCTCGTTCATGAAGGCAATATTGATATCGCGCTGGGAGTTCTCCACTACCTTAATTGCTTCAGCTGTTTTGATCGAGGAGACCGGATAGGTGCCTGCCTCTATCACGATGTCGTACACGCGTTTGATTTCTTCAAGGGACTCATCATCCATGCCCGAAACGATTTTTCGGATAGTGGTCAAGGTATGGACTTTGTCCCCGGGGTTGATTCGCTCAGGACTGTAACCCACTTTGAAATCAACGCCGCACCGCAATCCGGATTCCCTCTCAAGGATAGGAACGCATACGTCCTCCGTGACCCCAGGATAGACGGTAGATTCGAAAACCACGATCGAACCCCATTCAAGGTGACGGCCAAGCATGGTCGACGCCCCAACAACCGGCGACAGATCGGGGGTCTTGTCCTGATTGATCGGAGTAGGAACAGCAACTATATGAAAACGCGCTTCCCGTAAACGTTCGGGATTCGACGTGAAGTCGACGCCTGTGGAGCTGATCGCCTCGTCGCCTACTTCTTTCGTCGGATCGACCCCCTTTCGGTACAAGCGGATTTTCTCTTCGTTGACATCGAATCCGACAACTTCGATATGCTTAGCGAACTCAACCGCTATCGGCATGCCAACATATCCCAGTCCGATAAGGGATAGCTTCGTCTTCCGCTCGACCAAATCTTGGTACACGCTCACTTTACCGTTTTCCTATTCTCTTCAGAACTGCATGAAACATCTGCCAAAACAGGCAGTAGCCTGCATATGGCTTGCTCAAACCTTCAATCTCCGTATACAGGAACCATGTTCCCTTCACTGCCGAAACCTTATTCGCGCTGAGCGAATCGCTTCGCTTCCTATTCGCCGCCAACACTTCATCGAACCCATGAAGACATCCGTACAGCTTTATAACCTGGAGCCACGTTGCGGCATCCTGCCTTTTTCGTATATCCGGCATGACGAGAGCTTTTTTATCGACGAGCTCGGTATCGAACATGATCGTGTGCGAGCAGGTGGGAGGTTTTTTCAGAAATTTTTTATAGTCGAGACGCTCATCGATATGAACGATGTTGCGAAAGCTTCCGTCTTCGTTCACCGTCTCGTACGACGTCATGCATGCTCCGAAACGGTTCTCGGTCATGAAGGTGATCTGCCTCTCCAACTTCTCTTTCTTCCAGTAGTCGTCGGAATCCAAATAGGCAATAAACCTGCCGCACGCAGCCGCTAAAGCCCTGTTCCTAGAAAAAGCCGCTCCCCTGTTGCAATCGTTTCTCAATACGACGAAACGATGATCCCGCTCCGAAAACTGAAGGGCTATCTCAAGCGATCCATCCGAACTGCAGTCGTCAACCAGAATCGCCTCCCAGGAAGACAGGCTTTGAGATACGATCGAATCCAATGTTTCAGCCAGATATCGCTCGCAGTTGTAAAGAGGAATGATGATGCTCACGAGTGGGGCGTCGGCCTCGCCGAATTCCCAAAACTCGATCAGATGCTCGTCAGCGCCGGCGTGTATGGAGCAGAACTTTCGCACTTCGAAGGCGCGCGTCTTATCGTCGCGTAAAGACTCCACTTCAGAAGACAACGCTCATACCCCCGTCTTGTTGATGATGGATTTGAATGTTTCGAGAAATACAACCACGTCCAGTTTGAGATTCGCGTTCCGCACGTAGTACAGCTCAAGTTGTTGGCGACTGCCGTCTTCGTAGGTTGCATCGTTTCTTGCTTGAACCTGCCACCAGCCGGTGATGCCGGGCTTCATGCTCAGGAAAGCGTCCACATCCGTACCGTACGCAGGCAGCTCGTCGGCCACCACGGGACGCGGGCCCACGATGCTCATAGAGCCAGCAAGCACGTTGAGGAACTGGGGCAGCTCGTCGAGCACTTCTGGCAAGGCAGGCTCAATCAACTTGTTAGTGGTTAATCGACCACAGCAATAAATAGTTGACCTGCGATAATAGGAAGACATCGGGCACGCGGAGTCCTGTCTGAGGCATATCGAGAATGTCTCAAAAGGGTGGTTCCGCAATGAGACACTTCTTCACAACCGATCACATCGGAGCGTCATTCGAGCCCCTTCTGGCTCATCTTTTCAACCACAGTCCCAACAATGGCCTCAGTCCGCCATACGCCTTTGCAGCCGCCATTTTCGAAATCGGCTGCTTTCTTTCGACCACATAGATGAAGCAAGGGCAGCAAGCCCAAATCGAGAAAGGGTGAAGGCGATGACAGCCAAGACCGCAAACATCAGCCTCGAAGTGGACGCCGGGGTCAAGAAGCGCGCCATGAGCGTCCTCGAGGCGAAGGGCATGAGTCTCTCGGGGGCGATCAGGAGGATGGTCACTCTCGGGATCCTGGAGCATAGAATTCCCTTCGAGGTGACGCGCGACCCCGTCTTTGCCGGCGTCGGCATGTCCGACTGCGTCGCGAAGCACTACGGCATCGACAAGAAAACTACGCCGCGCACGGGCGTCGTCACGGGAGTCGTCGTGAAGATGACACCCGATTTCAAACGGGAGATGCGCGAGTACTGCAAGGAGATGTGCATCACGCCTAACGCGCTGGTGCACCTCTTCCTCGGCCAGGTGGCCTTCGAACTCCGGATCCCCTTCGAAGACTGAAACCTCGAAGAGATGCGAGAAAGGCAGCGCATCGCCCAAGCAATCAATCTTCCTCGCCGCCACCGGCAAGCGAGACATACAAAAGAGCGCAGAAATACATGCAACAAGGAAATCCAACTCGCCCCGCAAATAGGCACACTGGTCCACATTTAGTTATACCCCCGATACAATCGAAAATAATTCGTGCCAGCGCCCTCAAAAATAGGCACTGGCACGAATCAATAGGGATAAGGCTCGACTAACCGATAAGGCAATGTCCTAAACCTTCGGAGGGTCTATATCTAGTACCCGAACTCCTTCAAACGCTCGCGCATCAGCGGCAAAAGCTTGGACATCAAATAAGTCATGGAGCTACACGCCTTGTTCAAATCCCTCGCGATGTCTTTATAATCCCTGTCTTCAAAAAAGTGTTCACGGAACACGTACGCCTGATCCTCAGGCACGCCCGACAGAATGCTCTCAATGGCATCAACGAGTTCCACGAATGCGAAGCCCGCATCAACAGAGGCGTCAATCGGCAGTTTCACCCCATCCTTAACGGCTTTTTTGTAGGGAGACCGTTCGACCCCAATATCGGCAACGATAGTCCCGAGGTCGGATTCTCCGTCGCAGATCACACGCTTTTCGGAATTGCGCTTTTCGTTGAGGCGTTCGCCGAGAAACAACTCCCACCAAGCTAACCGCCAGTAAAAGGAGCCCTTTCCGGATTCGTCAGCAGGAACAACTCCCCCCACGAATTCACCGTCCGCATCAGCGATTGATTCCGATTGCGCCTTCCGAAGGATATCGCGCTTCACTTCACTCAAAGCACCAGTCACTTCAACCGGAAGAAGAGAAGACAACCCACGAAACCCGCGATCGGCGAACTCGACAACAATGGGGTAATCGAGAATGTCGAGAGGGACAAGAGTACGATATCCACCCATGCAGTGAAGCGCATATGTCTCATGGATATAGGTCACGCTGCCGTCCGGATAATCGACAATCTCGCGGATCGGCTCTGCCGCCCTCTGGGAGCGAGCCTTTGCAGAATTATTGGCACCTTTGAGCGAATCGCTATAGGAGTAGCGTCCATCCTTTGCCGTCATGAAAATCACCTGAGCTTTCGAAATTGCCCAGGCGGATCGGCTCCGTAAGGATTGACGAGGGTAGGCGAGCGCAGCCAAGTAACCCGAAATCCGCCTGATAGGAATGAATGCAACGGCGGAATCGCCGACGGGGCCTCCAACAAGAAGGCTGCACACGCCTACCAGCCAGGTCTCGAGCTCTCGAGCGCTTAAGCCTAGCCTTATGTGAATCTGACTACTATGGGCCCATGAGCCCCCCTCACCGAATCGCCTACGCTGAGTCCCCGACAAGGAAGGGAGTCATCTCAGCAGCATATTTCTCCATTGTTAGAATCGAAGAGGTAGCATCTAGCTTGGAATCGACGGAACACCTCGATCCCAAACCATCCAACTCCCTAATCGATTGATTAAATCTTAGCTGCGGCAATTCATCGACGCAGTTCCATAGCCGTACCCAAGGGGGACAAAACCCAGTACCAAATCGGTTCCAAACGACAAGGAGGATTCTTATGGACAAGGAGACGAAGGAGCTAAACGACACCGCCAGAGTCTTAAACGACCTCCTGAAGGCATGCTTTGGAACAACTATGATCGAGCCGGGAAAATGGCAGGTCGTGAGCACGGCTCTCCCCTCCAGAAGGTTTTTTCGAAACTTCATCTTGTCGGGAAGCCCAGCATTTTGCGACAGCACCATCGAGGTGCTGAAGGTGCTGCTTAACGCTGCGTTTCGGATCGGAGAAGACTCTTCTTCGTACGACGGGGATCGTGTCGCCCGATCGCTGGCGGAGCATTTGAAGGACAAGGGCTGGGGTGATTTTGGGAAACTCGGCGAGAAATCCGGAACCCCAGATCTCGACAAGGAGAACAGGAAAATCCTCATTGAGCTGGTCTCCGAAATAGCCGTCCAGCTTTTCGGCAAAACCGACGTCTCGGAAGAGGACAGGAACAGAATCCGGAATAGACTTTGCTCCCTAGAACGAACCATGTCTGAGAAGGTCCAGAAGAAAACAGCTCCCGCCATCGACCTTAGACAGGCGGAAACCATCTCCGCTTCCGTTGACCTCCTGATGAAAGGCCTGGATCTCCCCGACGAAAAAGGCTTCTTGAAACCAGAGGACGAGCAGAACGCATGGAAGGCCCTATCCAACACCTACTGCGGCGGGATAAAAATCGACACCATCATCCAATCAGGGCTCGACCTAGGGCTGTTCGACCGCTACGGGGCGCAAATCGAGGTGATGATGCGGTATTTCGCATCAAAGTTCAATCTCAAACGCGGCAAGGTGGAGAAGAGCAACAACGATTTGGGACGCTTGACCAGAGCCCTTGAAAGCAATCGGTCCAAGATTGACGGCACATGCATTTTGAGAATGTCCGCGCTGGCGGAGATAAGGAAGCTGACAAACAACGCCGTGTCATCGGCCGAGCACGTGAGTCGTTTCGAATTCGCCCTGGGATCCCTGAAGGACCTCCGTTATTGCTCGGACGGTTACAAGGCATACGAAACGGCATCGGCCATAGGGGTGGAAGTCACCAACGCCTTGGCTAAGGGGCCGGCAAGCAGCGGCCCCGCGATTGCTGGCCTCGAGAAACTGACGGTCGAGCACAGCGAGATGATCGAGCAGTTTCCTGAGCAATTGGGCAACCAACAAGTCGTCGCCATCTCCCTCCGATGGTTTATGGAACTGTCCAAACTCGCCGGCAAACCCGCCTCGGATAGAAACACACGGGTGCTTTTCGGAATCGCCGTCGATGGGCTGCAGGAAGCTCGCATAAGGAAGAATTCCCTCTTCCATATTCAGTGCGTCATGGTCATCTCGATTTGCGCCATGTGCGAGGGGCACGAAGACTTGTTCTTCTCGCTAGGTTTCATCGTCGCCAAGCTGAAAAACGCCTTCGGCATAAAGGAAACGCAGGAGGGGGTATGGCAGCTTATCTCCATCATGAATTACATGAAGAGGGGATCATCCAAAAAGCTGCTAGCCGACCCCAATCAGCAGATGAATCGCATGAAGGATAGGCGTTCGCCCCTCATCGGCTGGACCATGAGCCTTGACAGCATGTACCGCAACCAGGTAGAAGACCGCAAGCAGGTATATAAGGTCGATATCGAAAACGAGATCCTGAAACTCGAAGCCTTTCCTTCTTAGCCCACGGCAAAAGTTCGCCCGTACGTAAAAAATGGATCGAATCGGAATTTCTTTCGAAACGGACACCCTTCTTTCGACCTCATTAGTGAAGCCGCGAGGATACGCGGAAGAACCCGGCGGGAAACCCGCCACGACAAAGGAGGTCATCATGGAACCTGAGCGCGACGAACTTGGACGTGTCTGTGGGAGCGATGGCGGAGTCATCCCTGAGGACTATCGCATCGAAGAGCGCGACGACGATGGCGACGAGGACGACGATTAGCTTAGACTCGAACTAAGACTGGCGTCCATCTGGGGAAGGGGCGGCGATGCCGTCCCTTCCCCTTTATTGCGTCAAAGAATCTACTTCAACTTGACGGGGCGCTCTATCTTCATCCGCCCCGAGCATATCGGGCAATATCCCGGCTTCGCCCTCGCTTTCTTCCTTATCGAAAGCATGAAATGATGCCCGCAAGGAGCTATCCACCATGCCTCTTTCGAACTGCTGGGAAGAATCTCTCGTGGATCCATCCTCCGGTTCTGGATCTTGTTCCATTCCTTCATGAGCTCGGGGTACGTCGTCGCAAGGTCGTTGAATCCAGGCAGCGCTTTCCTGCCCTTGCAGTACGGACAGCCCGGATCGCGTTCTCCCGCCCGCCTGAAGATCTCCATGGCAAACGAATGCCCCTCGCCGCACCTCCACCAGACCTTCTTGTGCGAACGCGCGGTCACGTCCCTTGCCTTGAGGCTGCCGTTCCTTTCTTCATCCCACTGCTTCGCCAGCTTCCTGTGCGTGGTCTGCAAATCGTTCACCCCGGAAACGCACTTCTTGTTGCTGCAGACGGGGCATCCGCTGCCGTTGCGATGACGGTTGTTCACGCTGTCCGCCCACTCGTGGCCATGCCCGCATATCCACCAAATTCTGAGCCTGCTGCTGCCCGGCATCACGTCATCTGGACCGAGGTCGCCGTTCTTCGTCGGGTGCCACTGCGCCGCCAAGGCCGGATCCGCGGTCTGCAGGTCGTTGAATCCTTTGAGCAGGCGCTTGCCCGAGCAGTAAGGGCACCTCCCCTCCGAGGCCACCGCGCTCGAAACCTTCATCTTCCACGAATGCCCGCACCCCTCGCTTCTCCACCAAGCAGCCTCCCCCGAGTTGAAGCGGACGGTATCCGGGGTCGCTCCCCCGTTGAGGTCTGCATCCCACAGGGCGGCGACATCCGGCCTCACGGTCGCCAAGTCGTTGAACCCCTTGAGTAGCTTCCTGTTGCCGCAGTAGGGACACGGCTCGCCCTTGATCACGGATACCCGATCGATCCTCGCCTTCCACACGTGGCCGCACTTCCCCCTCCACCAGAACGGTTTCTTCGCCTTGGTGAAGCACTTGTCGAGGGCCATCCCGCCGTTGAGATCTCCGGCCCACAGCTCGGAGAGCCTCTCCTTGTCCGAGGCCCGGTTCCTCCCCGCAACCAGATAGCCCGATCTTTCTTTGTTGCAAGACGGGCAGGTCCTCGAATGCGAATTGGTCTTGCGCAGGCCTTCCTGCCACTCGTAGCCGCAGACGGGGCATTGCCACCAGAACCTGCGATGGTCGCGATCGCTCACATCTGCGGGAGTGAGGTCGCCGTTCTTCGTCGGATGCCACAGCTTCAACGTCGCGGGAGCCAGGGATGCCGCGCTGCTGTACCCCGGAAGGATGCGCGCCCTGCTGCAATACACGCACCCGTTGCCGTCGTACACCCTGTCGCGCACCGAAGCGCGCCACTCGTGCCCGCACGAGCCCTTCCACCAGGCCTTCTCCTGGCTGCTGTACGGTACGTCACGGGGAAGCAGTCCGCCGTTGCGGTCGCCGTCCCATTCCTTGAGAAGCTCCTCGTGATTGAAGGCGAGGCACCAATCCTGCAGGCTCATGCCCCGCAGGCCCGTTCCGGTGATGAACCGCGCCCATTTCACGGTGGACTTCCCCCTGCCCAACCTCTGCATGGAGCTCGTCTCATCGGAGGAATCGATCGCCTTGGCCTCTCTGCAGACGGCCTCGAACGGCTCTATCCTGTCGGCCATGCCATGGCGCACCATCCACGACCTCGGGGTTTCTCTCCAGATGTGCGACAGAGGGCCGTCCCACAGGTAGACCGCATGCGGCGCAAGGATGCTCATTTTCTCCGGCCAGAGCCCCCTGTTCTTCGCCGGGTGCCAATGCGCCGCAAGCTCAGGGCACACGGTCACCACGTCATTGAAGCCCTTCAATGCCTTCCTGCCCGAGCAATATGGGCACAGCCGCCCCACCGCGCTTCCCACGCGCTTTGCGATCGGGGCGCACCACTCGTGTCCGCATTTGCCCAGCCACCAGACGCGCTGCCGATAGTCGGAGAAGACCTCGGAAGGCGACAGCGGGTTCTTGTCCGGATGCCACTCCTCCGCGATCTCGGGGAACAACGTCGCCAGGTCGTTCTTGCCCGCAACGAGCTCGACCCCGCAGCAGGCGAGGCAATCGTCGAAACCGCGCTGGGTTCGTCTCGCCACGGCCTCCTCCCATTCGAAACCGCAGTCGGGACATTTCCACCAGACCTTCTTATGCGACCTGCAAACGATGTCCCCAGGAGTAAGATCGCCGTTCTTCTGGAAATCCCACTGGTCAAGCAGCAGGGTCCTGCCGTTGCCTGCGCACCAATCGGAAAGCGGTCGGAACCTGTCGGGGCAGACGCCGGGCAACCCGTCGAAGGTCTCCGATCCGTCCTCGCGTCGGGGATACTCGGCAAGGAGCTGCCTGCCGTCTCCGGTGAAGATCGAGATGTCATTCACTCCGATCCTCACCCTCGCCTTCGAGCCCGCATGCCCTTCGGGAACGCCGTAGTGGTTCCCGCGGACGGCGACGACGTCGTCTTTCGCCACGCGGCAGCTCCGCCAGCTGCACGGCGAATACGGCTCTTCCGGCAGCCGCTGAAGGCAGGGCAGCTCGTCCACGACGAACAGCTCGTGCCTGCTCATGCCGCCCAAGGCAGGGCTCGGCTTGGAGTTGTACAGCGCGAGCAGTTCGGATACCGCCCGGTTGAGCTGGTTAATGGAGCTGAAGCTCAGCCCTTCGAGCGTCTTCATCGCCCTGTTGGCCATGATCCTGACATGGCCCTCCACCGCTCCCTTGTCGGTTGGCGTCGCCACCCTCGTCGGCTCGACCATGATCCCGTAGTGGTCCGCCAGGTCCTGGTACTTGCGGTTGACGACCTTCCCGCCGCCCTTCTTGAAGTAGACGGCCTGAGCCAAGTTGTCCGGCGCGAGCCAGATGGGAACCCCGCCGAAGAACTCGAACATGCTGCAATGGTGCTCGAGCCAGGTCTGCATGCCCATGTCCAGCGATGCGCGGATGAAGGTGTACCCGCTGTACGGCATGGTGGCGACGAACAGGAACGCGGGCGCCGTCCTCCCATCCGCGCCGACGATGCCCAGCGTCCTTCCCGCCCAATCCACCTGCACTTCCTCGCCAGCCGCCCAGTTGATCCTCATGGAGACGCCTTCGCCCGAAGACCCAAGCCAATTGAGCAGGGCGCGCTTGAACGTCGCCTTCACGTAGGGTTTCGTGGAGGCGAGCTGTGCTTCGGCGACGTAGGCGTCGTAGGCGGCATCGAGATCCTTTTTCTTCAAGCAGCCGCCGAGGATCTCGCGTATCGCCGGGAAATCCGGCTGATGCCTGCGCCAGGGATTGAGCGGATCGACCAGCTGCTCCAGCTCGTCGTCGCTGAGCTCCGCGGGCACGGGCCAGCCTATGCCGAGCCTTCGTGCGGAGCCGATCACCTCGCCGACCTTCTTCACGCCGCACCCGCACAGGCTCGCGACCTTCCTCTCGGACAGGCCGACGGACCTCATCTCGATTATTTCCCTGTAAGGCAGACGGGGCATCAGGCTCTCACCGCCATCTCCAGGCGTATCGCTTCGACGGATAAGGGGTCGCCGGACCCTATGGCCTTCCTGCACGCCTCGTCGAGCGTTATATGCGAGGGCTCCTTCGATAAATCGATGAGCTCCTTGCATCGCCTGAAGCCACGCCCCTCGGATCGACACTGGCGCAGCGCGACCTTCATCGCTTTGACGACCCAAGGTCCCAGCTCGGACGCCAACGCAAGGAACCTTCTCTCCACCCTCTTGGCGAACCACCTATGGCCGGGAGGCCTGTGGGATTCGTCAGCGACCGTCCTCGCGGTCGATCCTTTCCCCGGCATGGCATGTCGGGCTACGAGCTCTCCCATGTGGTACGCCTCGATCGCTCCGCCGGCGATGCGGATCCTCACCTCCTCGAAGGCGTAGCGGAACGGTACGGAATAGCGAACGCGCCCGTAGAGGAAATGATGGTCCCGCTGAACCGTGCGCCTCGCCCATCGGTCGAACCCGTACCCCCCTTCGGGAAGCAGGAGGAGCAGCTCGGCCTCGGCCTCCTCGAAAAGAGCGCGGCGAGACGGCTCGCCGCCGAACGACGTGGAGTTGTAGAGGTCCGCCCTGCCGACGATCAGGGCGTTGGCGTCGTCCTCCGACCGGAAGGCCACGTGGGCGAAGTCGGCGCGGACATGGGAGGCGACGAACGATGAGCCCTTCTCATCGAGAAGCCCTCCCCTCCTGACCGCCGTCTTCATCGATTTCGGTCGGGCTCCGTAGAGGACGGTCCTGAAATGCGCGGCAAAAGCCTCGAGCGTGGCCGCCCCGTCGCGCGACAGGCTGGGATAGGGGCAGCAGGTGACGTAGGGAACGCCGCCGAAGTATTCGTACGCCGCGGCGCAGCAGCGCATCCAGTCGCGGTAGCTGCGGCCCTTCGAGGCGAGGCAGAACGTCATATCGCTCGATGTAAGCTGAGCGACGAACAGGTCGAGCCGCCCCTCCCGCTTCCCGATGGTGGACCAGTAGGTGGTCGCCCTCTCGGCAGGGTACCACTCCCCCGTCTGCTCCGCCCTCGCTTGCTTGCGCCATGCGAGGAGCTCGTGGCAGAAGGAGTTGAACGAGTACGCGCGGAACCCCTCCCTCTCGCAGGCCTGCTCGTACTCCGCGTAAAGGTAGCGCCTCCAATAATGCCTCTGGGAATCCATCTTCCTGCTGAAATACTCGAAGTTCGGCAGCGCGCAACGCCTCCCCGTCCCGTAAGGCGAGAACACGAGCTGGACCCCGCTTGTGGAATCGGCGCTATGCGGGAGCGGGCCTTCGGGAGCCTTGGCGCCCCCTGCCCTCTATGTATCGCCGGCGCCGGCCTTGCCCAAATGACGATAGAGGGTCGCTTTGCTGACGCCCGTCGCCTTGACGATCTCCCGGACGGTGAACTCGCTGCTTTCCTTCATGCTTATCGCCTCTTCGAGTGCGGACGAGTCGGCTGCCGGCCTCCCCACGCTCCCTCCTTTGGCGCGCGCCTTTCCCATGCCGTTTCGTATGGTTCGGGATCGGGCGCGGGAAGCCACCTTCGACAACGCGCCCATATGGGAGAAGAACGGGTCGCCGGGAGCCGCCTCTATCCCTTCCTCGAGCGCCATGAAGGTCGCCCCTGTGCGCTCGATCCTAGCCAGCGCATCGAGGACTCCGCGCACATCGGGCGCGAGCAGCGACAGGCTGGGGACGACGACGGTATCCGCATCGGAAGCGCTTGCGACGACCTCATCGAGGAATACCCGGGAGCCTGCATCCGCCGACACGACGTCGCAGCCATGCTCCTCGAGGACCCTCACGGCAGCATCCCTTTCGGCATCGTCGCTGCTCCTGGCATATCCGCAGATCATCGCATGCCCCCTTTCGCGTTCCAATTATTTTACGACGCGAGGATCACGCTATCGAAACGACGGCCTCTTTCTCGACCACGTAGTCAGGAAGACAGGCAAGAGAGAGGCAGATGACGATGGCGAAGAGCAGCTGGAAAAGCGCAGACGCCGCAGCGAAGCGAGAAGAGGAGCTGCAGCAGACCCTGCAGAGACTGGAAGAGGGCGTCGAGGAGATCTTCACCTCGGGGAAGTACATGGAATACCTCACCGTGATGTCCCGCTTCCACAGCTACAGCTCCAACAACTGCATGCTCATCGCATGGCAGAGGCCGGACGCCACCCTGGTTGCGGGATACCGCGCTTGGCAGGATAAGTTCGGAAGGCACGTCAAAAAGGGAGAGCGAGGCATCAGGATCCTCAGCCCCATCGTCGTGAAGGGCAAGCTGCCCGAAGATGGGCAGGACGGCATCGGCGATCCAAATGCCGAGAAGACCAAAGCGAAGCGCCTCGTGGGTTTCCGTCTCGCCACCGTGTTCGACGTGAGCCAGACCGAAGGCAGGGATCTTCCGTCCATGGGCGTCGATGAGCTGCAGGGCGATGTCGGGGAATTCGAAACCGTGATGGACGCGATCGGGAAGATCAGCAAATACCCGATCTCTTTCGAGGAGGTCGACGGCGGCGCGAAGGGCTTTTTCTCCCGCGCCGACCCCAAGAGGATCGTTATCCAGGAAGGGATGCCTCAGGCGCAGACCCTCAAAACCGCCGTCCACGAGCTCGCCCACAGCGTCATGCACGACTTCGAGCCCGAAGACAAGAGCCGCCCGCTGCCCGATCGGAACACCCGCGAGGTCCAAGCGGAAAGCGTCGCCTTCGTCGTCTCCAACTGGCTCGGACTCGACACGAGCGACTACAGCTTCGGCTACATCGCCTCATGGAGCAGCGGCAAGGAGATCTCCGAGTTGCGTGCATCGCTCGACGAGATCCGCCAAGCGTCGCACGGCATCATCGATGGCATCGAGGAACAGATACCCAAAACCCTCGACAAAGACGAATCCCCCGAGAAAACCTTGGAGAAGACCTCTTTCCGCAAAAGGCGCTTGGCCGACCGGGCGAACGCGGCGAGGTCCGCCGCAGACGATGCCAAGCATGAACTCGTTCGCCCTGCCGCAACAGTCATCAGATAGAGCCAGAGGCCATGCTGTAGACATCGAACCCTCCAAGGCCGCCATCGATGTTCTTCCCAAGACGAGGTAAAAAGCAGAAGGTTTAACCTTCGACGACGCTCGTTTGCCCGATCGCAGCAACCCCTACATCGCAGTGCAGACGCATTAAACGCATCCTTTCCGAGAAGGCTCGATTGACGCTGCGACATGCGTGTCGCTAGAATTATTCGCACGGCACGGACGCCCATGAATCCTAAGTGAAGCAGGCACTAGAACAGTCGCAGGTTCTTAGGTTGGCGTGGCTCTCGATTCATTGCTCATCACATGCTCAAAATCGAAAGAGAAACCGGATGATTGACCTAAGGCAGTATTATCTCGACAACGTAGCAGAGAGCGACTACTACTACCGCTTCTTCTCGCTGATCGAAGGCGTGAACAGGACCTACAACGTCTTCCATGGAGAGGAGGAGACGCAGGAATTCGAGTTCCTGGTCCATGACGAAATAGAAGCGATAGAGAAGTTCAAGTTGCTATGCCAGCCCGACAACGAGCCGGAAAGCAAGGAGGACAGGTGCTGGTTCTACATTGTCGCCTACTACCTGAACGCATGCGGCTATGCCATCGAGCAGTTTCCCGATGTATTGCGCAGACCCCCGAAGAAACCTTCCGACTTCACATACGGCAGGATAAGGGATAGGGCTTTATCGCTCGGACTAGACGACAATGGCACGGTGCGCTGGGCTACCCGTCGGCAGCTGGTGGCCGAGATGAACTTCGTGCGCAAGTCGTCTTCTGTAGCCATCGACGAACCCCTTGACCAGATGATCCAGCGAATCTCAGCAGGTGACAGGCGATTCGAAGAGATGAAGATTGACGAGCAACTCAGGGAAATCGCGAATCTGATTGAAAACCTGCTAAAGAAAGACGGTAAGTTCATCGAGCCCGACTACGCGAAAGTGACATTCGGATACATCGACAACAACACAGTAAAAACGCTCAGAGGACAGCTTCAGTGCTTCAGGCATTCAAGTAACGAGTCACTTGTCGAGCGTGCCGGGTTCAGCGAAGAGCAGAAGATGTTCTTGGTCGATTTCGGTGTGACCACCTGCAAGGCGATCTATTGTCTCACCAGGTTGATGTCCTGACGTGATGTACAGTATCGCCCTCGGAAGCACCTGCCTCCGAGACGAATGAAGCGAGTTCATATCGCACACCCAGCCCGTTCCCTCAGATTGTCAGACACCGGCGAAGCAAATGAGCCCTGCTCGATTTCCCTGCCAGTCGATTGTGTCCTCTGCGTTCGTCCGGCAGAGGCTCATGCCTTCGCGGGCTCTCCTTCTCTGCCATCTTTCCACTCGAACTTATCAGCGAAATGCAGGAAGACGAGTACGACGTAATCGATGAATGATTTGATCGCGTAGTTCTTTTCGAACCAGTCCTTTTTCTCTGCCGCCCTTTTCGCAAAAGCCCTCAGTTCGTCAGCAGCGGATGAGCGGGTATACCCTTCGGGCACGAATATGTCGTAGCACATGAGAACCGCCGCCAGATCCATGGCGACGGCCACGCTTGACACCTGATTAACAACATCGCCAGCAAGACCCTCCCTGACCTGAAGCGCCTTTTTGACGCCCGATGCCGATTTACTCCGCACGTAGTTAGACAGTCCGTTCAGCAGGCAATCGCCATGAGCCGCCGCATTCCGCAGAGTTTGGACCCTGCGGAGAAGATTGCTAGCAGCCTTGAGTGTTGCCCTTTCCTCCGAGCTATCCAAAAAACCGCCCTTGCGAAAACAGGCTTTATAGAACCCAATAAGAGGACCGAAGGAGATGAGCTCCATAAGGCACCAATAGGGCATGTCAGCCTCACCGTACTTTTCGACAATTCCCTTGGAATAAGGGGATGTCCCCATTGCAGCATATGAGCTTCTCACATGATCAGGATCCCTCCCGAAGGTGATTTCGCCCAGCAACCCCTCGAGCTCGTTTGCAATCGCGACCGCCGATGCGGGATCGAGCCCTTCCCCCACACCGTCCATCACAGAACGTATCCTGGCAAAGGTCTTGCTTGCTCCATCGGCATCCATCTTGGACACCTGCTCCTTTATTGCGTTGTTTCGCGAATAGTCAAGGTATTTCTCCGCAAGCTCGCAAGGGTCGCACCCTTCCGCCATGGCGCCCCTGTTGATGCGCACTTTCAGGCAATGCTCGATATCGAGGGTCAGGCGCAGGACGAGATCCCTAAGCTGTCTGTCGACTCGAGACAGCTCCACTAAGTAAGCGAATTCCAGCCCGATATAGCGGCCTTTCCCGCCCCCTTCTTTGAAGCGTTTCTCGTAGTTTTTGGCAAAGGCCTTCAGCTTGAAGAAGTAATTTCGATTTGAGAGGAAGCGCACAGCGGCCTCCTCGTCCATGAGGTTAAAGGCAACGTCCTTCTTATCCCTTAGGTATGCGACTTGATCAGCCGCGTTGAGATTAAGGTACATATAGGCCTCCCGATACGAAAAAACGCCCCAGCACGCAGGCGCCCCGGAGCGTTAAAAGCATTTTGCTTTTTGGTTCCCTAGTAGGTTAGCATGCTTTCAGCGAGCCCGCAAGGAATTTGCCGTGGCTGGAATTATTCCGAACAAGGGCCACATAAACCTCACATAAACCACCTGAACACGGCTTTGAAAAGCCATCGGAAGAATCCGAGCACGCATCTGAACATGGCTACACCTCCTCGTCTTCCTCGGGCTGGGCGTTCTCCGCCTGCCTCGCCTCCACGAACGCCTCCACCGGATACCCGAACAGAGCGCAGATCGCCTCGGGGTCGCTGCGAAGGTCGGGGCGGGCCGCTTCGAGGTAGTCGTAGATGCTGCATGCCTTGTAGTTGTCCCCCGCGTTGGGGGAGTCCGAATACCAGAGCCGCTGCGCCCGCTCGAAGCGGACGCCGTCGACGAAGCGCCCCGCCTGCCTCCAGGCGACGACCCGGTCGTCGACGACGATGCTCTCGATGCCGTCGAGCTCGCCGGCTTCCGCCAGGCAGACCCTATACCCCCTGCATCGGTTCGCGAACGGAACGTCGGCGTCGTCGGCTTCCTCCGCGATGTCGTGATGGTGGATGTCGAGGCAGACCCCCTCGCTGTCCGCCATGTCGAAGCGCATGACGAGCTCGGCCGTTATGCAGGATCTCCCGAACGGCTGGCCGGCGACCAGGTTCGCAGTGTCGAAGACGCCGATCTTCCCGTCGCCGTAAACGATCTCCACCTTCATCTTCACCTTCCCCTTTCGTCCCTATTCCTGTCTCCTTGCGTTGGGGGATGCTGCCGCGCCGCGCCTCCGCGGGGGCCTCTCTTCGCCGTCGCGTGCCCGTCGTCCGGCGCCACCCTCCTGCGCTTCCCGGCGGAATGCTGTGGCAGGATTCCCTTCTCCACGGCGTAGTCCCGGTACTCCGCAAGGCGCTCCATCGACACGTAGTCCCCGCCTGCCTCCATCGCCGCGATGCGCGCTTCGCAGTCGGCGATGCTCCTGATCCCCTCCCGAGAGAACGCGTCGAGCGCCTCGGCGAGGGCGTTTAGGTCCTGCAGGCTCCCCACTTCCACGGCGTTTCGGGCGATTTCCCCCATCACGTCCGCTTTGCGGGGCACCGCGCGCAGCGCAAGCTCCTGCCGCACGGCGCGCTGGCCGAAGGAGGTTCCCAGGTTCTCTCCCCTGATCCGCCTGGCCCCCTCGCCGGGAAGCCCGTATACCCAGTCGGTGGCTCCGTTGCGGACGGCGGCATCGGACACCTCGATCCCGATCTCGTCGAGGATGCCGAGGAAATCCGCTTCGTCCCGGGCGGCCCGCCTGGCGATGAGCACCCTGTTCCTGATGTCGGCGACCCACGAGTACCCGCCCTTCTCGAGGAGCTCTTTCTCCGCCCTGCGGAAATGCACGCTCTCCCCCGGGCGCCCCCTCCTCGCAGGGAATCTCGACGGGGAACCCGCCTCCCGCCCTTCGGAAAAGAAGCTGAGGCCCCGCTCCTCGGCAAGCCGTTGGATCGATCGCATGAGCTCCTTCGGGACCGGGTCCTGCAGGCGAGACCCGGTGTCGAGGTTGGTGTTGTTCACCACCACATGGGCGTGCATGACCCCGTTCTCGTTGTCGTCGTGGTAGACGATGGCGGCCTGGAATCCGGGGAAATTCTCGACCACCCAGGCCTGCGTCAGCTCGCGCAGGGATTCCAGCGATATCTCATCGGTGGGATCTGGGCTCACGATGTAGTGCTTGTAGGTGCGGGCGGGCTTGCCCTTCCAGGGGGTGTGGTTTCCGAACGCGATGCGCGTGAAGTCCATCTCGTCGGCCCATCCCCGGAACCCGCAGGGGTGCTCGGGGGACCAATCGAGGTTCACCAGGTCGACCGCGAGCGCGCGGCCGCCCTTGGTGAGGTACCGTTCGATCCCGGCGCAACCCGTATGCCCGCTGATTGGCTTGACGATGGGCATCGCTAATCCCGCCTCACGGTGATGGACTCGGCGATCTCGCACAGGGCGTACTCGAGGTCGCGCCTCCCGCCCTCGACCTCCTCGAGCAGCAGGCCCACATGCCCCAGCTTCGCATCGAGCTCAGCGGGGTTCGGGGGCCTTCCCTTCCTCATGTACAGGGCGATGGTGTTGAGTGCGTGGACGGCCTGGTTGTAATGGCGGCCCCAGCGGATGAGCTCGGTCGCCAGCTTCCCCATCGTCTTGCCGTCCACGGCGTAGACGGTCGTCTGCGACCTCGCCTCCGCCGGGATGCGCAGAAGAGACCGGAGGTACTCGGATTGGGACATGCCAGAGCGTGAGACCGCCTCGCCGAGCACGTCCCTGTCGTAGTCATTCAGCCTGCAGCTGATCATGTTCTGGTAGGGCATGGGTTCGTTCCTTTCTGGGGCGCGGGGCCACCCCCGCATCGGCCTTCAGGGACGGCACGCGGTACTGCCGGGATGGCGCTCCTGAAGGCGCACTGCCTATGGCGCGGGCCATGGGCAGTGCGCGCTGCTGTCGTGGCGCAGGGCTCCGGAGGGCCCTGTGATACGCAACAGGCTGCTTGCTAAAACTGCCCCGGAACGGGGTTCCAGGGCAGCCGGCCGCTACATCGACGACCGGACGGCGGCCAGCTCGCGCTCGGCCTCGGCCACCGACTCCGGGCTTACCGCGGCGCCCGCGGCCATCGCCGAACGGGCCTGCCGGAGGAGCTCGGCGGCCTGCGAGACGAGCGCGGAAGGGTTACTGCGCAAATTTTGCGCAGTTGCGTTTGACCTGCGCTTTTCACGCTTTTTCGAGGCGTTTTTCGAAGCCTGCGCCGCTTCCTTGATGAGCTCGGACACCGGCTTGCCCGAGGGGGCGGAGGCGGCGAGCTCCGCCTGTTCGGCGCGACCCATCCTCGCCAGCCTCTGTATATCGGAGTCGCTCAGCTCGCCGCCCTCGGCCCTCTGCCTCCATTGGGGCTCGAGCTTCGTCTCGACCGCACGGGCGATCCGCTCGTGGTGCTCGATGGTCCTCGGGGCGATGTCGCGCCCGGTCTGGGCCTTGATGATCGCGGCCTTGATGTCGGCGCCGCGAACCCCCTTGAGGCCGGGGTCCGCCTCCCGCATCCGCTTCACCTCGATGCCCAGCGCCTGGGTGGCGCGAGCCCTCTCCATGACGGTGAGCTCGCGCGTGAAGTAGTTTGCGGTGTGCAGGAGGGTCCGCGACTCCTCGTCGCTGATCCCTTCGATGATCCTGCAGGGGATCTTCGAGAAGGCGTCGTCCTCTGCCGCCAGCAAGGCGAACGCCGCCTTGCGGCGGTGCCCGCTTATCATCTGGAACGAGCCGTCCTCCATCCTGCGCACGAGCGGGATGTCGGTGAGGCCGTCCCTCCTGATGGAGTCCGCGAGGGAGCGGATCGCGTCCCCGTCCATGCTGTAGGCCCCGTTGTCCGGATGGTCGGCGATGGACGCCACGTCCAGCTCGACGATCGGGTACTTCTCCCGCGCCCGGGCGTTCTCGTCGAGCACGCCCGCGAGACTGAACCGCCTCGCTATGTCGTCTACTCGTCCCACAGTCCCATCTCCTTTCCAAGCGCCGCGTAGTCCTGCGCCGCGCGGTTGCCGGGCATGAACGAGACGATGGGCTTCCACTCCCAGCTCCCCTCCATGACCTTCGCGGAATGGTGGATGACCGTGTCGTACTGGCGGTCGGGGAAGAACCGGTCGAGGACCGCCGCCCCCGTGGATTCGGCGATGGTCGCCCGCCCGGGAACGCAGGTCCGCAGGATCCTCCAATCGGGCACCGGCATGCGCAGCTTCGTCGCCACGCCCTGCACCGCGGCGACCGCGGAGGCAGTGCCCCGCATGACCGTCGAGTCGAGCTTCACCGGGATCACCACGGTCCCGCGTCCGCTCGTCGCGATGTAGGCGCACATCGCGAGCTGCTTGGCGCTCGGCGCGCAGTCGAGGATGGCGACGTCGAAGTCGCCTTCGGCGTCGTCGAGGGCGAACCTCAATCGCTGCTCACGCAGCATGAGCTCGTTCTGGTCGATGAGGTCGAGCGTCGTCGGGACGCATCTCAGATGCTCGACCCGGGTCCCGTGGGCCGCCTCCGAGATCGGCATCTCCTCGTAGAGGAGGGACACCGAGTTGCGTCGCGATTCATCCGCGGCGTCGTAGAGCCCGAAATAGTCGCTCGCCGATGCCTGGGGGTCCAAGTCGACGAGGAGGGTCTCCAACCCGTGCGATGCGCACAGCACCGCGAGGTTAACGGCGGTGGTCGTTTTGCCGACCCCTCCCTTGAAGTTGCTGGCGGTGATTACCTTCATGCTGTCTTCCTTCCTTTCCGGACGGGGCGATGAGGCCCCTTGCCTATAAGGTCGTGATACGGTTCCGATTTCGACTTTCACGCGGCGCTCCCCGCGGAAGCGCCGGCCGCCCCTCCGTCCGGCTCCGGCAACGGAAGGGGCGCGTCGTCGATCCCGAGGATCCGGGCGACGGCTCCTTCGATGGGTATCTGGCCGGCGAAGCTCAGCCTCACCTCCACCCCATGAGTCGTGAAGTGGTACGGGTCGCCGATCTGATCGGCGAACGAGCGGACCCTCTCCTCCACGGGAAGGCTCGCATCCACCGTCACGTCTTCGAGATCCCTCAGCTCTTCCACCTGCTCCTCCAATCGGTCGCGTTCGGGCCCGCCGGATGCAGGCCCTGCCCTGCATCCCTTGGATGCCGTCTGGCGCGCGGTCCGCCTGGGCGGAGGCTCCTGCACGAAGCGGGGGGCGCCATCTCCACCCAATGCGCGAAGCGGATTTGTGGCGATGTCGTGCGGGAGCCGGAGCAGAGGCGTTCGCGCGCCACAGCCCAGGCGGCGCATGAGCCGGAAACGTGCCCGACCGGCATGGAGGTCAAAGCGGGGTTCCCCAAGGGCGCCGGC
>OLOG01000122.1_pt1 | contig 81536 bp, 15 predicted proteins | sample 1672351 | NCBI WGS metagenome assembly OLOG01 (sample SAMEA3136674, study PRJEB25190) | human gut metagenome | biome: human gut; feature: human-associated habitat; material: faeces | place: Austria | collected 2013 | reverse complement strand
TTTGCCATAAAAATATGCACCTCCAAAAGTGTCTAACTTTTGGGGTGCATATCAAAATCGACAGCCTTTGTTTTATATTTGCCCTTTCATCTTAAGCACTCGCTCTACTGCACTGTTTAGTGTCTCTTCACTGATTTCACCGCATTTAACCGCATTTAAAATCTGATTATAACCTGTTTGATAATCGGTCGTTATAAGTAAATCATTACCCGCATTTACCGCTTTAACGTATACATTCTCCATATCTGCGACTGCACCCATAGCAATGTCGTCTGTCATTATAACACCGTCAAAACCGCACTCATCTCTAAGCATATTGTGAATTGTCGGCGAAAGTGACGCGGGGTTTTCACTGTCAAGTGCATTGACCGTATTATGTGCCACAAGCACACTGCTTGCACCTGCCTCAATTCCGGCTTTAAACGGAAGCAAGTCGTTTTCGCGTATGCTCTCGGCAGTTTTGTCGTCATAAACAGTGCCTTGATGACTGTCACCGCCTACACCGCCATATCCGGGAAAATGCTTTAATACGCTCATAATTCCTGCGTTATTCATTGCCGTTACCGTCTTTGAAACGAAATCAGCCGTAACTTCCGCATTTTGTCCAAGACTTCTGTCATACATATAATCAGACGGATTTGTCGAAACGTCCGCAACGGGTGCAAGGTTCATATTAACTCCCAAGCTCAAAAGAAGTTCCGATTTTTCCGTTGCATTTTCAACTACTGCGTCCATTCCGCCCTCATTGTAAATCTCTTGCGGTGACTTGAATTTTTCGGGTGCAAGATTAGGGTTTGAACTTACTCTTACAACCGTTCCTCCCTCCTCGTCCGCACCGATTATAAGCGGTATGTCGCTTTTATCTTGATAACTCTGTATTTTTTCTTTTACTTCGTCTTTTGTAAGTCCCTCAAAGTCACGTCCGAACATCAATATTCCGCCCGGTTTTATACTCATTAAATCATCTGTTTGTCCGTCCTCAACGCAACGCACGAACAGAATTTGTCCGACTTTTTCTTCAAGGCTCATTGTATCTACGAGCGTCGGCTGTTTTTTATCGGATACTTCGTTCTTCACACCGCCGCATGACGCAAGCATTGCACACATCGCAATACTTATAATTATAGATATTGTTTTTTTCATCACTTTTCCCCTATTTCACATACAACATTCCGTTTTTATCCTCAAGTTCAAAATACGCAGGGCGTTCAAGCGGATGCTTGTTCGGCGAATGTAGCAACAACAGTAATTTATCATCAAACGTTTTGAAAATCATACCGTGTCCGCCGTCTTTTTTAAACAGTAGTTCGTCACGTTGTACCCAATTACCGTCTATGTCGCCGTTATCCGACACTGCAATAGCCTCTGTATATCCTTCTTCGCCCATACTTGACCATAGCAAAAGTAACGTACCGTCAGCACATCTGTACGGAAACGGACCGTCCGTAACATATATACCTTTGTTTTTCTGTGCCTCGGCAATCCAGCTTGCCTCACTCGCTTTAAACAACAAAATCGGCTCACCGACTGCTCTTTTTAAATCCGCACTCATTTCAATCGCACACATTTCACCGTCATTTACCTGTACCCATTCATGGCAGAAAATCATATACGGCTTACCGCTTTTGCTTATGTATAACGTGCCGTCAAGCGATTCCCAATCCGGCGGTGTAATTGTACCCTCACTGTGTACCGTAAATTTGCCGTCCGGCTTGTCTGCCTTTAATATCATAGTTCCGCGACATCTGTCCGCCGATTTGAATGACGCAAACATATAGAATGCGCCGTTGTACGCATAAACTTCGGGTGCCCAATAATGTCTGTCCGCCCAAAAATCTGCCGTTCGCGTAAATATCTCTTTTGGTTCAGACCAATTTTCAAGGTCGTCACTGACGTATACGTCAAGTCCTGTCGCGTTGTCCTCCCACACTTCACTTCCGCGTGAGCCGTATAGGTAATATTTGCCCTCATACGGCAATATGAATGGATCACGTATGTTTATATCTTCTCTTTTCATTGTGTTTCTCCTTTTATTTTTACCACCTCTCCTTTAAAGAGTGGCTTTCGTAGGGGCGATCATCGTTCGCCCTTTTTGTGTTTCCTTCAACGGGCGGCCAATGACCGCCCCTACGGTTATCTTACAAGGGACATCGACGTGCCGTCCCCTACTTTCGTTATATCGCATCTGCCACCTCTCCGTCACTTCGTGACACCTCTCCTCAAGGAGAGGCTTTTGGCTCCCATTGAGGGGAGCTGTCAACACAGTTGACTGAGGGGTGGCATTTTATTGTTATCCCACGTTATACCATATGAGACAGTCCGCTACTTTCCCTGTACTGCGGTCATAATTTGATTATACGCCCAATGATTTGGTGAAACATCACCGAACGGATTTTCTGCATTTTCCGCTATCGGATTACCAAGTACTTTATTCATCATTGTAACCGCTTCCGCACGCGTTACCGAATTATCCGGCTTAAATGTGCCGTCCTCATATCCGCTTACAATATTTTCATCATACAATGCTTTTATATATCCTGTTGCATAATAATCGTTTGGCACATCTGAAAATTCTGTACATATTCCATCTCCGTCAAATGAGCCGTATTTACTCAAAATAACCGCCAATTCTCCGCGTGTTATATCTATGTCAGCCTTAAATGGACCGCCCTCGTATCCATGAATATATCCCTTTTCAGCAGCATATCCGACATAATTTGCATACCATTCATTATCCGATACATCAGTAAAATCACTTGCATACATCTTATTTTCATCAAAATCAGCCGAACATCTTGCTATAATTGCCGCCGTTTCTGCACGGGTTATTGTATTATCCGGTCTGAACGTGCCGTCCTCATATCCCGAAATATACGCCTTACTTCCACCGTTTCCTGTTTTAAGTCTTATAATACTGAATGAATCGGCAGGCGCATTATATGTAAAGTTATTGCTTGCATTTGTTAATTCGATTTCTTTCGGTACGATTGCATTTTTATTATCAAGACTGTTTTCCAAATTTGTATCGCCCGACATAACAGTTGTCTTTGCAATATTTGACGTTACCGTTTCGCCCGATATATTCATTCCGATATTTACGTCACTGTCCATTGTATTGACAACCTTAACGATAACGTCACCTGTTTCTTCATCATACACACTTGACGAATACACAGGGCCGTATTCCTTAGGCTTTTTATATGAGCATATAAATTCATCATTCAAATATGCTTTGATTTCATCATCAGTCACTTCAACCGTAACGTCATACCATTCATTATCATTTATATGCACGTTACCGACATACGACTGTTCCGCAACGTTACCTGAAGAAGAACTTACACCGTTTACAATGTGTTGTACCTTTGCGGTTGTATTGCCCCAACCGCCTATATTAACTCTGTAATAATTCAATGCATCATCTGCCGCAACTCCTATTTGGAAACCCTCGCCGCCGCTCAATTTGCGTGCTTTAAGCGACAAAGTATATTGTCTGTTATCCGGATACGGGAAATAACATATCGCACCTGTTTCATCAGAGGATTGGACAAGTGCGCCTTCTTTATTCATTGTCCATTCGCCTTTGCCAATCTTCCAACCCCTATCTTCTAAATTATAATCGTCCTCATAATATTCTTCATCTAAGTTATAATCGTCCTCATCATCATATTCTTCAGACTCACTTGGCGTCAATACACCGATAGTATCACCCGAATATAATCTTATATCTTTAAATTCGTTATGTGTTCCCCAACTGCCGACTGCAACACCGCCTTGAAGTGCGCCATCTTTTTCGATACCGTTCAGCTTAACTTCTGTCGGCAAAGAATAATCACCTTGATTATTTGAGAACAGTGACTGAACGTAATAATTCGGTGTAAGAACGTAATCCGAATTATTAAACCAAATCATATCCGCCGCCGACCACTGTGTATTGCCGTACTTCGCAAACATAGGCGCGTAGCTCGCCATACGCACAACGTCCGCATTTCTTTCAAGACCTGTCATAAACGCCGCCTCTGACAGTGCGTTATACCAAGCATTACCCTTTGACGCATATTCACCCAAAAATACCTTTGTATTTGTGTCACGTCTGTAATTATCATATCTGTAAGCGTGCTGTCTGAACCAATCGGCTGTTTCATAATAATGCTCGTCCATACGGTCGGCAAGTTCCTCGTGTTCATTCGCCCAATTCCATGCAAGGTCGTTTGAACTTCCGCTTGACGCAGTACCGGATGTTGTTACAAGGTTAATATCGGGATATTTTTCGTGTATCTGCTTTGCAAATTCTTCGTATCTTTCAAAGTAAATATCGCCGTACTGCTCATTTCCGATACCTATGTACTTCATATTAAACGGCTTTTTATGTCCCATTTGAATACGCTTCTGCACCCATTCATTACTTTCATCAGTGCCGTTTGCAAATTCGATAAGGTCAAGCGCATCATCAATATACGGCTGTAATTTATCCATAGGAACAAGGTGTTCTTCGTCTGTTGCACTTCCGCTGCGGACTTGACACGCAATACCGCAATTCAAAATCGGAACAGGCTCCATTCCCAAGTCCTCACACATTTGGAAATACTCATAAAAACCAAGTCCGTAAGTCATCATATACGGCTCTATCGCAGACGGATTCCATATGTTTATCATTTCCTTACGCTCCGACACATCACCGATTGTATCTTTCCAGTTCCAAGCCGTATCCATTGTCTGTCCCTCAACGGCACAACCTCCCGGAAAACGCAAGAATTTAGGGTGCATTGCCTCAAGCTGTTCCATCAAATCCTTACGCAAGCCGTGTCCTTTGTATGTATCCTCCGGCATAAGCGAAACCATATCTACATCAAGGTCACTGTCGCCTGTATTTGTAACGATAAGTCCGCTGCCGTCACTTTCAAGTTCTTCGTCAGCAGTGAATGTAACAGAATACTTTTTCCAATCGTCTTTTGAATTACATTTTATAACGGCAGCAGCCTCATTAAAAGGTTCAACCTCAAAACTAGCCTTATGTTCATCTATTACAATTCCCAACGACACCGTCAGTTCACCCTCGCCGCGTGCATATACCGAAAAATCATATTTTTCGCCATTTTTAAATTCCATTCCGCTGAAAGATGTACCTTTATCGCAATCCCATTCGGTTCCGTCATAAAAACCGTCATTACAAATCATTTCACCTTTCGGAATGGTAATATATGTAGGATTATTTTCGTTCATCGGTTTATCTGTTTTAACCTGTATATTTTCGGCGGTATAATATTTGCCGTCCTCTCTGTTAGGCTCTTTGTATATTGAATAAAGTCCCCAATTATATAAATGTCCTTCTTTTTCATCACTCTTTTCAAAAGAACGGTTTTGCACCATTTCCGCATAAAGTCCGCCGTCTGCGGCAGAGTTAATATCCTCAAAGAACAATCCCCACATATCGTCCGAAACGTCCTTACTTCTGTCCGAAGCGTCAATATTAATCGAATAAGGATCTTCCTCACTGCCCGTCACATACAGTGTATACTCTCTTTCTGTGTTGCCGTATGACTGCACAAGTGTTACTGTTTCGGCGGTTTTATTATGCTTAACCGCACCTGTTTCGGTGTTTATAAGTCCGAGATTATCCGTTTCATTCCACACAATACCGTCCGCCTGCGGTAAAGTTATACTGTCGCCTGTCACAATCTGTTCATCGTCTATCGCATATGAATCAAGCATAACATCGGCATTTATTTCACCGTCAGCCATAACTTTTAATATTTCGTCCTGTGAAAGTGCGGTGTTATAAACTCTGAAATCGTCCACTACCGCCGACAAATATGCGTCACCGTCATAGTGCGACTTACCTATATAATTGGCAGTGTTTGTAGGTTCGGATATATCCTTTATACCCGACTTACTCTTTATAAGTCTGCCGTTTCTGTAATATGAAACGGTGTCGCCTTTAATTGTTATCGCATAGTTTACCCAATCTTTTGCGGTTTCCTGCGTGCAATCCATTGTATCAACGGTTGCACCGTTTTTTATCTCCACTCTTGAAGCACCGCCGCTGTACGGTGCAAAGAAAAAGTTTTGGTTTGAGTCAGTACCAAAATCGAAAACTCTGCCCCATGTTGTGAATTTATTAATCTTCACCCACGTTGTAATCGTCATATCGCTTGACAGAATATTATCCGGCAATTCGGCATAGCCGTCAGTACCGTCAAGCAAAAGACCTTTACCCTTGTTACCGTCATCAGTTACACTTGCATCGCCCGACAGTTTCAATTCATTCTTGCCGTTTTGGTCGGCAAGCTGTTTGTTTCCGTCAAACGTGTACTGTAAAACGGGTTTCGGTACATTTTCCGCCGCAATGCTCACACACGGTAATGACGCAAACGTCATTGCCAACGCAGACACCATTGCAATAAGTTGTTTTTTCATAATTTCTCCCTCTTTTTATATAAATTTTATTTGTGACTTCTGTAAATACATTCCGCAACATATTGTTCCAATGCATTCCACTCTTCAACACGTCCTTCTTTTATCGCCAAGTCAATCTCCGCAACTCGCCTCAGCATCCAAACAAGCGAATCCTCCGAAAAGCCTTTGGCGCTGTTTATATATTTTCTTGCAACAAGCAACGGAACGCCTATTCCCGATGCAACCTCAGCTTGTGACGCACCGTTCATTAATTTTACACGGAGCATTTTTTCAAATGTCGAAAGCATTAAATATATAAGCGTAAACACATTTTCTTTGACCGTTTTTAAATCGGCAAGCGTTTCCATTGCCTTTTGTGTATTGCCGAGCATAATCGCGTCCGTAAGTTCAAAAACGATAACTTCCATTGACTTTGCAACAACTCTGTCAATATCGGTTTTATATATTTCTTCATCACAAAAATCAATCAGCTTTTTAATTTCATTATTAATACTCGCCAAACCACTGTCACATATAGTTATAAGGTAATACGCATTTTCTTTTGAAATCTTCTTTTTTGCGTTCAGAAATTGCTTGACAACCCACGTCACAAGGTCAGCCTCGCTCAAATAAGTAAATTCAACCACTGTTCCGACCTTTGCCGCCGCCTTATACAAAGCACTTCTTTTATCAACCGCTGTTTCATCGAAAATCACGACCGTATCGTCAGATATTCTTTTAAACTTTTCGGTCCAAAATTCCTTTTTTTCTTCTGTCGATGCCTCATCTTTTCCGCTTTTCAACTGAAAAATACCGCTGTCCTTAATGTGTATCAGCTTTTTATCCGTCATCATCGGAAAGCTTTCCCATGCGTCGTCATATTCCGAAAACGCAACGTCACGGCCTTCAATTTTTATGTGGTTAAAGTCCGGAAAACCGCCGTCCGGAACACAGTCTTTTACCCTATTAACGTACATTTCACGCAGGTAATCCTCCTCACCGTAAAACACATACAAAGGCGCTAAAATACCCTCTTTAAGCTGTTTTTTCAGTTTTAACAAATTTCCGTTTTTCTTTTCCGCCATACTTATCTCCTATTATATATATCCGTTTCGGCACTGCCGTTTTTATGTATTATAAATTTTATATCGCCGTCATAATCAGTACGAAAAACCTGTGCATTTTTCAGTCTTTCAAGTACATCGTCATTCGGCAAATTATATGGATTATTCTCACCGACGCTTATAACCGCATATTCGGGAGTTAATTTTTCAACCCATTCTTCACACGTTGCGGTATTCGAGCCGTGATGTGCAACCTTTAACAAGTTCGTTTTGCCTGCTTTTCCGTCATCAATCAAATTCTTTTCGGCAAATGATGACATATCACCCGTAAATGTTGCAGAAAAACCGTTATACTCGACGTAATACACATATGAAGTATCATTTTCATCATTACTTAACCCTGTCTTATTTGACGGAGGAATAATTCTTATTGTCATTCCGTTATTATAAGTAAGAAGTGTTTCCTGTGAAATGTAATGCACTGTCGTGCCGTTTTCCCTTGCGGTATTTTCAAGTGCCGCACGCCATTCACTGCCCTCCATATTATCGGGCAGAAATAAATTTCTTACCTTTATATTCTCCATTGCCGCTATAATTCCCTGCACATGGTCTTGATGATAATGACTTACAAACGCACTGTCTGCCTTTGTTATCCCCTCTGTTTCAAGATAATCAAGGTACACCTTTTCACCGGGGTTGTAATCAGAATACGAATTACCACCGCCGCCGTCTATAAGCACATTAAATCGGTACGGTGCTTGAATTACCGCACCGTCACCCTGACCGACATTGACGAATGTAATTTCCACATTATTTGTACTAATCACTTCGCCTATTACATACGAAGTCATCAATGCCGCCGCAACAAAAATTGCAATACGCATTTGACTGTTTTTCTTCTTAATATATTTCACTCCCGAGGCAACGGCAAGAGTGTATATAATAAGTAATAACAAATTCGGTTTTGCAACTGTATGCGATACAAGACCGAGTTTATATGAAATTGTCGGCACAAGTTTTAGTATAAACAGCACACAGTCAACCGCCTGTTTAAACAGCGGTGCGGTGTTGAATACCGCAAGCATTACAAGCAAAATCGGTGCAAGCACCATAATCACCGTCACGCAAGGCAACATTATTATTGACAAAACAATAGAATATATCGAAACAGCACCGAAAAAGTACGCCGAAACAGGCAAAAGTCCGATTGTACAAATTATGCCTATCGCAAAAAGTCTGCGAATGTATTTTATATGTATAAATTTAAGTTTACCGTGCACACAGTCGTAAAAGTAATATATCATAATTGCCGACAGCACCGACATCACAAATCCTGCGTCAAACAGCATTATCGGGTTTGCCGCTCCGACCGCAAGCAACGTTATACCGACTATATCCGGATAATATTTACGTCCGAATTTACTTTCGGTAAATATTATTACCGCTATCATCACAGCCAATCTGACCGAAACGGTATTGTTTGCATTTGCGAAAGCATATATAATAAGAAGAAACACCGTCAAAATATCGCGTGTCTTCTTTTTGAATATGCCCAAAACAAGTGTCATTAAGGACATTAAAAGCATTATATGAAGATACGAAGAATAAAAATATCTTTTCGTACCCGTTTTGGTAAGTATCTTATCAAAATCGTCCGAAAATTCTTTTTTATCCCCTATCAGCACAGCTTTCATTATCGCATTGTAATCGCCCTTGTAATGCTTGTCAATTAATTTTGAAATTGAGTTCTTAAACGAATTGTTAATCGCATATGGTGAATAATCTTTTATCACTTCGTCCGAAAGTTTAACTTCACTGCTGTATGATTTAAAGAAAATCCCCAATTTTTTATAATATTTCTTATAATCAAAGCCATTTCTATTCAATTTTTCAGGAAGTTCGTTGATAAATCCGCCGAAAGTTACGGTATCACCGTATTCCAGCTTATTATCGGAAGTAAGAAGGATTTTATCCCTTACCTTTTCATTATTTACTTTACGCACATCGATTACATATCGTACATTTTCATCTTCTTCACTGTCCTGCGGTATCTCGCACACGCGTCCGACGACAGTCACATACCGCCCTTCATACTTATACAAATCATGTGCATTTTCGCTCACTTGGGCGTTGCAAAGAACTGTGCCCATAACAAGCGCCGTCATCATAACAAGTATTTTTGTATTGAATTTATGTTTAAAAACCGACACAACTGTCAATACCATTATAAGGGACAAAAGAAAAATTAATGCAAACGCAATGTCTATGCGTTCGTAAATATACACCCCAATCGAAAAGAATACGGCGATTTTAATATATTCAACCATATTTCTTACTCCTTGTATGCTTTAATTATATCAAATCGCAGTTTTCTTTACAACGGCAATGTAACTTTTGTAATCTTTGTAACGCGTTTGTAATATAAATGCACCGATTTTTACAAAGAAACATACTTTGCGCGTAATCTACCTGTAATATTAGGCTGAAATTCTGTAATTTTTGAATTATTTGAATTTTGTACACTTTTACATTATTTCACCTGTAAAACGCACTGTTTATGCAACATATTGAACATTTTACCCCTCGTTTTATGTTACAAAAGCTACTGTTTTATTACCGAATTGTTACAAAAAGAATACGATACGATTAAAAAAGTGTTGACAAATGGTTTAATGTGGTGTATAATCCTGTTTGTAATGTTTTAGAAATATATTAGAAATACAAATGCAATTTAAGTAATCGTTAAGAAAACTTAAATCATTAGGAGGTTTTATTTTATGAAGAACTTTAAGCATTCACTTATTGCTGTAATAGCAGTAGCAATGATAAGTTCACTTGCAGTAGCACAAGCATCCGGCTTAAACAATTCAAAAACAGAAAGAGAACAAAGAATAAATGCGGCAGCAGCGGAGCAGAGCATAACAATCGCTCAAAAGGATATTACAGACGCAGTTAAAGGTACTGCCGAGATTTCAACAGAATCTACAGAGACTTCTGCTGAAAATACAGCAGAAGAAAGCGAAATCGCGGCAAAGAGTTTTTACCCTCTTGGCTATGTACTTATCTCAAACGGTTCACTTGACGTAAGAGAAACTCCGTCAGACGAGGCTAACGTTATCGACAAAGTCGAAGTATGTACAGAAGTTGAAGTTATGGAAAACTCAGAGGGTTGGTACAAAATAGCTTATAACGGTGGTAAGACAGGTTATGTTCCGAGCGAATCGATAACTCAAGATAAAAACCTTGCAGACGAGGCTAAAAAGAGTTATACTAATTACAGAATTGCTCAAGTTACACTTTCAGGCGAATCTGTAAGAGTAAGAAGTGCAGCAAACACTGACGCAGATGTTATAGAAGAACTTTCAGACGGTACTTATGTATATGTACTAAGCGGTGAAAATGATTTTATAAAGATTTGCTACGGTGATGACTATAAAGAAGGTTACGTTATCAATACTTCCCTTCAATTCACAGGCGAATGGATAGAAAAAGACACTATCGCACAAAAACAACAGGAAATTGCAGACGCAAAGGCAGCCGCTGAAAGAGCAGAAAGAATTGCCAAGCAAAACGCAGCCGCAGCCAACGTTGCAACATCTGCACCGTCAGCATCTTCACAATCAGAAGAAACACAGTCGGCTCCGTCATCTTCATCCAAGGGACAATCTATCGTAAACACAGCAATGCAATATCTTGGTGTTCCGTATGTTTGGGGCGGTACTTCCCCATCAGGTTTCGACTGCAGCGGTCTTGTGCAGTATGTATGTTCAAAGAACGGTATCAGTGTAAGCCGTGTAGCGGCAGACCAAAGAAATAACGGAACTTATGTAAGTCGTGACAACCTACAACCGGGTGACCTTGTATTCTTCGGTAAGGGCGGAAACATTCACCACGTTGGTATCTATGTAGGTAACGGAAATATGATTCACGCTCCTCAAACAGGTGACGTTGTTAAGATTTCTTCAATCAACACAGAATATCGTATTTCTCAATACGCAGGTGCAGTAAGAGTTTACTAATTCGATTTAATCATACTGTCCTCTCAAAATGAGAGGACAGTATTTTTTTGTTTCATTTTACAGTTAATTATTGACATAAATCTGTTCGATATGATATAATTCGACTATAAATATTGTAAATTACGGAACAGGAGATGTTGTTATGAAGAAAAAAATTATAAGCCTACTTTCCGCACTCGCTCTTACTGCTCAAATCGTGCCATGCGCTTTGGCTGACGGTGACGTGAAGGTTTATGTAAACGATACGGAAATGGTTACGGACGCACCTATAATTATCGAAAATGACCGTACACTTGTGCCTGTTCGTGCTATTTCTGAATATCTTGACTATACAGTCGATTGGGACAACGATACACAGACAGTTGTAATATCAAAAACCAATACCGAAGTTGAACTGCATATAGGTGATGATGCATTTTTCGTAGACGGTATATTGCAATCAACAGACACAGCACCGCAAATCATTAATGATTTAACATATGTTCCCCTTGCCGTAATCGCACAGGCATTTCTATGCCAAGTAGATTGGGACGCCGATAAATATGAAGTACACATTACTCCGCCCTATGAATATGAAAAAGATAATTTTGCTCCGTTAATTCAATGCGGTATTATTTCGGAAAATGATTTAGACAAGGGCGAATATATAACAACTCAAGAAGTAATTGATATGATTTCAAAACTTTGTTTTTCGCGTATATCTGAAAATTCATTAAATGAATGGGATAACTACGACTGTCTAAAACCGCTTGACAATATCGACGATACGCAAAAGATTTCACTTTTACATCTCAATGCAGCTACAATACTAACCTTAAACGATATAATAGGTTTAAAATTTGAAGATAATCTCACAAATCTACAAGCTTTGACCTATGCAGTCCGATTAGCTGACAGCTACAAAACTTTATATTCCCAAAATTTTGAACTAACAGATGCAAGCGAAAGTGATATTTATAATGCCGCATATCAACACGGATTTATCGAAAATGAGGATATATCAAACGCAAATTCACCTATTTTGCGAAAAGATTTTTATGAACTTTTAAACAAAGTATTGTTTTATAACTATTCACCATATAGCGATGACGTAATAAAAATCAACTTATATCGCAGATTGGTATATAGTTCATAAAAACTAAAATTATTCCGAACCGATATATCAAGGGCAGATTTTTATAAAACCTTACAAAATCGTGTTTCATAATTCATAAAAACCTAAACTCAAAAGAGTTTAGGTTTTTATTTTTCCTATTGACAAAATTCGCATACAGAGTTATAATAGTTAGCAAGCTAACTATTAGCATACTAATAATAGAGGTGCTTTATGGATAAAAGTTTTCATTATATGATAATGGTAAACCAATCATTGTTTCAAAAAAAGGTATTGGACGCTCTATCCCCCTATAAACTCACAGCAGGTCAGCCGAAAGTGCTTGACTATTTAGGTAAGCATAACGGTTGCATACAAAAATCAATCGCTACAGGGTGTCAAATCAAGCCAGCAACGCTTACCGGCATACTATCACGCATGGAAGAAAAAAAGCTTATTATACGTCAAACAAAGGACGGAAACAAGCGTTCTTTATATGTGTATTTGACTGATGAGGGCAAACGGCTTCAAGAAATAGTGAATGATACTTTTGAAAAAGTCGAAAATGAGATTTTGAGCGGAATTTCAGAAAGTGAAAAGGAGCAGTTTATCAACATATTTTTTAAAATATGCAATAATATGACAAATACGGAGGAATTACAGTGACAAACAAAACAGAATTAATAAAACGATACATATTTTTACTTGTTGGACTTTTCGTCAACGGACTCGGCGTAAGCTTTATCACAAAAGCCGGACTCGGCACTTCACCGATTACAAGTATCCCCTACACTCTAAGTCTTGGTTTTACGCCGACAGTCGGAATGTTTACGTTGGTTTTTAATATTTTTCTTGTAATTCTTCAAGTAATTCTTTTAAGACGTAATTTTCAACTTCAAAACTTGTTGCAGCTGCCGATTATCGCATTGTTTTCATTCTTTATTGACTTAACAATGTCATTGCTCGGATTTATGCAGCCCGAAACATATGCTATGAAAATTGTATCACTTATAGTAGGCTGTTTAATTCTCGGTTTCGGTGTGTTTATGGAAATGGTCGCAAACGTTGCAATGTTACCGGGTGAGGCAACCGTCAGAGCGGTTTCCGATGTGTTCAGTACCGATTTCGGTAAAACCAAAATCGCATTCGATTCGTCTATGACAGTAATTGCGGCAATTTTATCGTTTATAATGTTCAAACACCTTGACGGCGTCCGAGAAGGAACTATCGTTGCCGCTATTCTTGTAGGCTTTATCGCAAGACTTTTCAAAAAATATATCGGCGGAATAGAAAAAATACTTATTTCTTGATTTTAGTCTTGACATTAGAAGATATTTATGGTATTATAATTGGGTAATTTGCCGATGTGGTGGAATTGGCAGACGCGCGGGACTCAAAATCCCGTGATGGCAACATCGTGTGGGTTCGACCCCCACCATCGGCACCACAAACCTTGTAAGCAGTAATGTTTACAAGGTTTTTCTTTTATTCCGACAGAATGTTTTCAAACAAAATTCGCCTGCAAAATTGTATAGGCTGCTACATACTATATCAGACGTTAAATCCCTAATCAAAATCACCGTGTCAATAACCCCACTCACATATTCATCTTTATTTTGAATACCCCAAAACAAAAAAGAAGAACCAAACTAATGGTTCTTCTTTTAAATTGTCATTCTTTTTTAATACTCGCAAGCCGCAAGAAGTATATCGTTATATGCCCAATGTGTTTCAGAAACATCACTGAACGGACAAGTTAATTTTTCAAGAATTTCAGTAGTCATTTTTCTATCAGTAATTCTGTTGATAATCGCGACTGCTTCACTTCTCGTAAGCTTATTATCAGGCAAGAATTCATCATTCTCATAACCCGTAACAATTCCCTTTTCTGCCAAGGCATTTATATACTTTTTGCACCAATCAAATCTTGCAATATCGGTAAATTTATCTTCGCCGTCCAACGGTTCAATATTAATATATCTTGCGATTATAGACGCAAATTCTGCTCTTGAAATCATATCTTCCGGACGGCATAAGCCATTTTCATCACCCGAAATATAATTCTTTTCTACTGCGAAATTGATATAATTCTGATACCATGTACCATCGTGTACATCGCTGAACTTATTAGCATATGTTTTATTTACATCAAAGTCACCGTCAAGCACCGTCAATATCTTCGCCACTTCCGCACGAGTAATTGTATTATCCGGTCTGAATTGTACCACGCCGTTTTCTTCATAACCGCTTATATACGGTTCATGCTTGGTTATCGGCATTTCCGTTGGATTTGGTGTTTGATTTCCGTCATTCGGTTTAGGCGAATTCGTCGGTTCAACTGTCGTTATCGGCGTTTCGGTCGGAGTCGGTGTAGGAGTAGCTGATGATCCTTTATTTCCGCCGCTTGATCTCTTCTTTGTTATCGTTACATAATACTTATGTTCTACACCATATTTGTTTTTCACTGTGTAGACAACAGGATTTTTTTCTGAATCTGTAAAGTCCTGCGCACCTTTTGGCGAATAATCGTCACCGTGTATTTGCAAAACAGGTTCAACACTGTTAAGCTTTGCACTTGACTTCAACACCAATTTTACATTATCGTCTTCATACTCTGTTTCACCGTACTGTCCGTCAACAGTCAAGCTCTCCAAATACGGATCATCACCAACACGTTCAATATGTACCGTATAAGTTACATCTTCATCGGCTGCCGATGAAAGCGTATACTTAACAGGATTGTCCAAATTACTGAAATCCTGTGCGGTATCGGCACTCGGTGATATTTCATCAGCGTCAAACGTGATTTGCGGTGTCACAGATGATAAATCATAGATATACGGTGATGATATATATATATCCGTACCATCTATCTTCGTTTCACCCTCTTGCACATCAGGCAATGTAAATTCAGTTATCTTACGAGTCGTACGTCTTGGAACTGTGATTTTTGTTTCACTTGAATAATTTGTATCAAAACCATCTATAACAAATTCAATTCTGTATTCCTGCTCACTGTCAGTACTGTAGTTAGTAGGAATATTAAGAGTTGCTGTTGCTGATTTATCTTCAAATGAAATTGTTTTTCCTTCTATCTTTGCACCACCGCTTATAGGCACTGCATACACCTTTACATCTTCAAAGAATATACCGTTCAAGCCTACTGTTACAAGTCCGCCCTTAAACGTTACCGGTGAAGTATAACTTACCTCGTTAATAGTAGGTTTACCATCTCTTGAAATATGTACAGTGTATTCTCTGTCCACATCATCCGCCGCCGATACCTTGTATACAAGTGACTTTGTTTCGTTATCAAAGTTCTGCTCCCCTTCCGGCGCATAACTGTCACCGTCAATTCTGAGATTCGGTGTAAGCTTGCTTATGTCAGTATCATACTGTACTTTTACATAAACATCCTTATCCTGTATATCAGCACTGCCAACTTGATTTTGAACATAGAAATTAGTTATAGTCCTCGTCTTACGTCTCGGAACTGTAACAGTTTTTAGCGGAACATACGATACATTTTCAAATCCGTCAACATCAAATACCAATGTATAATTCTTTGAATTTTCAGTATCATCATTTTCAGGCATTGTTATACTTGCAGACGCACTTCTGAAACCGTCCGTTACATCGCCGACAACTGCATCATGGCATTCAATCTTGCTATTTCCGTCCTCCGATACGGCATAAACTTTCATACTTTCGTTGAAAATACCTGACATTTCAACCTTAACATCACTGCCCTTAAATGTTTCGGGAGCATTCGAAACCGATACACTTGTTATTGTCGGCATACCCGAACGCTTAACTGTTACAGTATATGTTTTTGAAACACCTCCGTCACCTGTCACGGTATATTGTACAGGATTTGTGAAATCCTGTGTTCCCTTTGGTGTGTAATCCTTACCGTCTATATCAACTTTAGGCGTCAACGCCGTTAAATCAGTCGTATAAGGCATATACAATGTTATTGTATTGTCGTCATCATTGATTTCGGCGTCCTTAGTCTGGTTGTTAATTCTAAAGCCTGTAATTCTACAGCTTTCTTTACGCGGTACTGTAACAATTCCCGACAAACCGATTTGCTGTTCTCTGCCGTTAATCGTTATTTTAAAGTCATATTTCTTATCCTCACTTGTATCATTTTGAGGTAATGTAACTTTACCGATTGCATGACCTCCGTAGCCGTCATATTCAAGCATTACCTTTTGAGTTTTTCCGTCACCGCGAGGTACTGCAACAACCTCCATTGTATCCTTAACCTCATCATCTCTTAAATACGGTATAAACTGACCTGTTATATCAACTGTTATATCAGTATCATTAAATGTTTTAGGTTGATTTATGTTTACGTTGTTTACCTTTGCAACGCCTTCTCTCAATACATTGATTTGATATACATTTTTTGTTCCGTCCTCTGCAATGACGGTGTATTCTTTTGTACTGTTCAAATCCTGTGCGTCTGTAGGTGTATATGATACACCTGTATGACTTACTTTAGGTATTACATTGTTTAAATTCGTGTTGTACGGTACATACAAGTACAACTTATTTCCGTTTCTTGAAATTTCACTTTGGTTTTCCGAAACAACAAAATCTGTCAATTCTTTTCTGTTCGACTTTCTTTCCGGAACGGTAAGCGTTGTATTTCCAGACAAATCCTGTTTTTCACCGCAAGCACTTACAGATAATTCATAAACTCTCTTTGTATCATTATCATTCTTCGGAACATTAAGCGTAGCAATGTAATTACCGGTTTCGTCAACCTGTGCGATTGCAGTTGATATACCGCTTCCTTCAGATTCGCCGCTTACAAGTTTTGCACTTACGGTAATTGTTTTTTCATGGTTTAGTGCATTTGCCGCATTATCAAGATTATCACCGTTAATCCGAACCTGTACTCTGCTTTCCGAGTTTTGTTTAGGGTCTTCAAACGTTATGCTGTTCACTTGAGGTGCTGCCTGTTTTTCAACATGAACAGTATAATCCTTAGTTGTAACCTTATCCTCCGCTGTAACCGTATAAACTACATCAGATGTAAAGTCCTGCTCTGTAGCCGGCGAATATGTCGCATACATATCTTCAAGCTCAACATTCGGCAGCAATGATGTAATATCCGCGTCAAAAGGCATTGTAATGCTTATATTTTTACCTTGTTCGCCCGATATTTTTGTATCGCCTATTTGATTATTGATTGTAAAATCATTTATACCGATAAGTCCGCGCTCTTTTCTCGGGACTCGTATAGTTGAATTAACACTTGTTTGTTCGGTATCGCCGATTTTAGCTTTTAATGTATATATTTTATCCTCTGTATCGCTTGTATTTTCAGGAATATTGATTTCTGCCGTATATGTATCAACACCGTTTACAAGGTCATATGTTGCCTCGACAGGATCAACTCCGTCATCAGAATAAATATATACCTTTCTGTTATTCTCGTTTTCCGCATTCTTTATACTGCTCAATGCACGTCCGATTATTTTTACCGTAACGGTAGAAGCCGCACTTGATGTTGGGTTTCTAAGGCTCAGAGATGTAATCACCGGAGTTGCCTCTTTATATATCTTAATCATATAATCGGCAGTCGTTGTACCGTCTTGAGCAGTTACCGTATATTTTGTTCTCGCATAGCCGTTTATATCAACAGTATATTGTATCGGTTTACCTTGGTCATTTGAAATTCTTCCGCCGATATATGTAAGTTTTGAAGGCGTATAATAATCTTGATACTCATGATCATATGGCATATAAACCGTGATTGTATGACTGTCTTCCGATTCATAAATTGTACTTTGACCAAGCTGACCGTCTATTTCAAAATCCGTTATACTGCACACACTTTTATCATAATCGACTATTAAGTTATTTTTAAGTTTTGTTTCTTTATTTTTAACAACATAATATACTTCATATACAACAGGTTTTTCTGCACTTTGGTTTTCCGGAAGAGTTATCGACGCAACATAATTGCCGTCTGAGTCTTTAATAACGTCACTTTCCAAAACAAGAGGAATATCCTCCAGGCTCTTTACTCTTATTTTAACGTTGCCCATAATTGACACACCTTTAACAGTAAAGTCAACTTTACCGCCTTTATTGTCTTTTTGCGAGCTGTCATAAGTAACCGACTCTACATATACGGAATATAAAATTCCTTCTGCCATTGCACTGTCAACTTCTATTGTACCTGAATAATCATCTTCGCTATAGCCTACACTCATATTATATGAACCGTTAGGAACCATTAAGCACAATATATGGTCGTCGCCAATATAATAATCTGTATCTTCATATGTACAAATATTTTCTGTTCCCTTTGCACCATTCAATGTTGCTTTTACTTGATAAAGATTATCTCCGTTCGCATTTTTAACTGTTGATGTACTGTTTTCGGCAATATTAATATACGTCTTGCTGTCTGTAATAAATTCACCGTCACCACCGACTGCAGTTCCGGTAACAGCAGTAAGATTTGTCGGTACACCTGTTATTGTCAGCTTCGTATTCGCCTCGGTATTTACTGCATTTGCACCTATTCCGCCTTGAACATCAAGCAGATTGGCAAGTGGATTTGTTTCTGTTGATTTTATAGTAGGCTGTGGATTGTTTGAATATGAATTTTTTACAGAAATGGCATTACCCATCATTGATCTTAATGTACAGTTACCGTCTATTGTTATATCAACATTTCCCATAATATTTATCGGAGTAGCCGAATTAGACATTTTTATGTCAAGATTCTTCAATGTAACAGGCGGAAGTTTCGTTGCCGAATCAAGGTTAACTATATTTTCTGTTGATGTTCCCGTTATTACATATCCTAAATCGTTGGTTTTATATTGTACACCGCCATAGGTTACATAAAGATCAGTTACATAAACACTGCCATTTGAAACATCATAAACATCGGCTTGCTTTTCGGTATGTTCTGAATCCAAAGTAAGATTTACAGTATATGTCACTTCACTCTTATCGTTACCCGTTATTTTATACGTTGCTGATGTTGTATTATTAAATTTCATTGCATCTTTTTGAGTAAATGCACCGATAAATTCTATGTTAGGTGTAATATTTTTCAATATGATGTTATAAGGTACTTTTACAGAGATTACTCTGTTCTCATTATCTATAACAGTATCCCCGATTTGACCCGGAATTTTAAAAGAAGAAACACTTATCTCTGTATTGTTTGTACAATTAAATGTATTCTTTGACATCGAATCAACTTTTGAATATCTGTAATATGTTGTACCGTTTTTATATACACGAATCCATTGATTTCCGGCATTTGCATACAAATACAACTTACCGTTTTTGTCTGTACGTGTTTTTATTTTCTTTTCTGCACCTGTATCATTATCAGAAACAAGTGAGTATTCAACATCTTGCTCATCTGTTATTCCGTCAACCGTTGTTTCTACCAAATACTGATTATACTTAGTTGCAGGAATTGTTCCGGAATTATTAAACGCATCAAATGATGGGTCATTATTTGGTGTTGTTCCGAGAGTTGCGTCTACACTTCCGCCATTAATTGTAATAGCGCCGTACGGAGTCTTATTTCCACCGTTACCGATGCCGTAACCTGAGCCGTTACCGACAGCTTTAACATAACCGCCGTTTACAATGACATTTCCGCCTCGGCCGCTTGTTCCCGATGCACTGCCTGTACCGCCTCCGATACCTGCCGCATTGCTTTCAGAATCATCATCGGCATATGCGTAAACATTACCGCCGTTTATAAGTACGTTGATACCCGAACCGTCCTTACCGCCTCCGATACCGGCACCGCCATTTCCGCCGTAAGCATATACAGTACCGCTGTTTACAGTAAATTGTTTCATATCGCCTATACCGGCGCCGTTTGCAGACTTAAATGTTATAACACCGTCATTATCACCCGAATCTTCAACGATAAGTTTTGAAGTAGCCGTTATACCTCTTACCGCCGCAAGATTTACAGATTGCGATTCAATTTTATTTGTGCCTTTCAGTCTAAGTGTCAGTTCAACATCGTCACCTATCGTCAATGCATTGTTTATAGATGAACGAGATAAAATATTAATATTATCTAAAACAATGGTAGGATTTGCACCCTGTACCACCTCAATTACATTACTTGTTTGACTTGTTGATTGAACTATATATATTTCCATATTCTTTGGAATATCATAGCTTGTTGTACCAACCGTAACTGTTACTATATCGTTATTATCATTGTTTTTTGTTATTTTGATATTTCCTTTTGAAATATCAAACTGCGATTTATCATCACCCGTCAAAGAAATATCTTTTGAACCATTAAAAATATATCCATTTAAAGTTGCTGTTACCTTAACACGAATTTTATGAGTTCCCTGCTTATAATGTGCAACTATATATCCGTCCACAACTTCTGCCAAATCACTGCTTATTGCTGTTTCATTTTCGTCAGCTGTTGTTAATGTATATGTACAATTAAGAATATGAGTAGGATAAGTACAGTCACTTGATTTTTCAAAATCAGTTGTTAATTTGATTTTTGTCTGTCCGACAATTTTATTTACAGTTATTTCATCAGGTACAGATAATTTAATTGATGAATTTGCATCTGTACATGTACAGTCTGACCCCGAATATTCTGTCAGTATTGTTTGGTTTTCTATATCGTCTGTACGATATATTTTACCGGCATATGTTACGGCATAGCTCGTTGTACCTTCTGTTACATATACATACAGCTTTGCTTCGCTGTCTGTTACTGTTTTCCATGAGCCGACAGTAACTTCTTTATTTGCCATTTCAACTGCATCCGGCATTGTCAGAACTACTTGTTTAAGTTTATTTCCATACTTATCTTGAACTTTGTCATAATCTGTGCTTCTGAACGTACCATCTACACTGCCGCCGTTTATGTATATATTATTTACACCAAATTGTTCTGTTGTGGGAGCCATTCTTCCCGGTCCTATGGAATAAGTCACCGAAGCACCGGCTGTTGCTTTAATATATCCGCCATTTACGATAATCTCCGCATTAGACTTACGCTCCACACCGCCTATGGCTGTTCCGTATCGTCCTGTACTCGCATTTATGATACCGCCGTTTATTTCTATTGTACATCCGCTGACATCACCACCAGATGTTTTTACACCTCCGCCTATAGCTGTACCTTTCATTCCTCCGACAGCATTAATAGTACCGCCGTTTATTATAATCTTACCATGTAATTGATTTAGATTCGCACCGATTCCCGATGCTTGTGCAGTACCTGTTACATTAAGAATACCGTCACCGTCAATAGTCAAAATCGAATAATCCGACTCTATACTATTTGCTACAACATTAATACCTGCCTTACCGCTTTTTGTATTTGTAGCAGTAACGGTATTTGTGCCGTTTATGTGCAAATTAACATCTGCACCGGATTCAATTATAATAGGCGAACTTGTTGCAGACGTCATCGTTACATTTTCAATCGTCAAATCCGCCTTTACACCTGTTTTTACCGTCACAATATTTGTAACATCAACAGAACCGATATAATATGTACCGGCTGTATTAATTGTCACATCACCGTTTTGTAAATCTGAACTTAGGTCTGTTCCGTCTGTCATAGGTGCAACATCATTTTTATTTATATTTACAGTATCCTTTGAATTATCCAACGGTACGTTCGTAGCTGCTATATTTTCTTCCGTACTTTTTTCATTCGGAGATGAAGTTGCCAAAACCTCAGTCTGCTCCGAATTGATTTCTGTTTTGATTTCATCAGCCGACACCGCAAAATTCAATGTCGGTAAAAGCATTGATAAAGCCAATATTATAGAAACCGCTTTTCTTTTCATTTTAATTCCTCTTTTCATATATCTTAACAACGTATAGTTATCCTTATTATATATTTTATAATACCACAAAGCACTTGAAATTGTCAATATTATACACTGAAAACGACTGTTTTTAACACCGTTTCTCAACATTTTTAACAAAAAAGAGTTATGACAAATCAACTCCAAAATTGTTTCATCATAACTCCAATGTCAAATTATAACCAAGGATAATAAGCTTCCAATCTTACAGAGAATCTGTTTCTGATTGCATTAACATCATTATTGTCAATCCTGCCATCCTTGTTTACATCCCAAATACGCGCTTGTTTTACGCCGTTCGCATCAGCATCCTTACCAACAAGATTATTTGCATCAATACCGTTTACTGCGCCGTCACTGTTGACATCACCTATTCTTCTGTCCACAACTAACAAATATCTCTCCATAGTTGAATCGTTGATTTGATATGTAACCTTATACAAGCCTTCCACTCCGGATACGGCACTGACCGTTCCTTTTATAGTATCAGATGTCGAACCGTCATTTATATTCACGCCCGGATCAACAAATTTATCAAGACCGCTTGTTATTACAGTATATTCGTTACCGTCTGCATCAATGTTATTTATAGGATTATATGTAATATCGGCACTGCAGTCCTTCGGCAAATAGTTTTCACTGAATTTGTGATTTGCCTTTAGGTAATCCAACGCTTCTTTCTGCCATTCCGCATCATGCGTCGTATCCTTATAAATCATAGCAGCCGGTGAATTACCCAAATTAAATGTATATGTAACATTAACAGTCATTGTTGCACTGAAAGAATTGTCTAAAGTATAGTTGCTGTTTGCAAGTTCAATTACTATATCATACACACCTGCATTTATAACACTGTTAAGTTTTGTTTCTGTATCACGTTTAACGTATTTTACGGAATACAAATCCGATGCCAAAGCTTCAGTCGGTGTAACCTTTGCGGTATGTTCCTTACCGTCATAATCAACTACATTGTCTGTAACCGTAAAATTAACTGTTTTCGGCGTAACCGTTATTGTTTTCGATGATGTTTCATCTGCAATATAGTTGCCGTTCGGGAAAGTAATTATTATATCATATACACCGACATCCGTAATTTCAGTCAAGTCAGTTTCTGTACCTTGCTTACGGTATGTTATTGTATATTTACTGTCATCATACGGTGCGTCAACCGTCATATTCGGTTTGTGCGTCTTTCCGTCATATACCCAGCTTTCATCCGTTGTAAAGTGACCCGATTGCGGACTTATTGTAAGTTTATTATCATAATCATTTCCGATTGAATACACTTTATCATTATCAAGTGTAATTTTTATCGTATAAACATCTGCATCGGTCGGATTTTCTACAGTTTCACCCTTTGAATTAGTATATGTAACTTTATATCCAATATCTGCGGGATCGGAAGAAACAGTTGCCTTATGACCGTTTCCGTCATATGTAAACGATGTATTTGTTACCGTAAAGTTTACATTTTCACCTATGATTTTAATTGTACATTCGTCATATATCGTTTCATAGTTAGGGTTTGTTGTATGCACCCTTGCAGTATATATACCGCTTGAAACAGGCACATCGGTTGTGTATTCACCGCCGTTTCTGCTATACTCAATAACATATCCTGCCGCAGGCGGTGTTACCGTTACGTCAGCTGCCGTAAGCGGGTGAGGTAATTGGTCATATTGATATTCTTTGTCACCGCTTAATGAAATTGACGCACCTTGACGTTCAATTTGAATATGCGTATCACCCTCACGTTCCGATATGATACAACCCGATACATAAACATCAATATAATATGTTCCGGCATCTGTTACAGACGAAAGATTATCTTTACCGTATCTTATAATCGGTACAGCGTCTGTCAGTTCGCCACCGTTCAAATCATAACATTTAACTGTCGCTGTATAACTGTTTCCGTCATATATAATATTCTTGGGAGCAGTTACATTAATCTTGATAGATCTCGCTCTTATATTAATCTTAAATGTAACATCTCTGTATGTACCGTCTACATTACTTATACGGATATTCATATTAGCATAATATCCGGCACTTGTCGGAGTACCCGTTATTGAACCGTCCTCGTTGACAGTAAGACCTGTTGGTTTAAAACCCGATATAAATTCAAAACTATATCCGTCATTGCTTCCACCGCTCATTGTTATTTGTGCTGAGTACGGCTTATATGCCTCACCCATAGGAAGCGACGTTGTATCTACGCTAAAGTCAGCCGCATGAGCACATACACCTGCCATAAGCATTGCTATCATTATAATCAAAAATGCAGATATTTTTTTCATTTATTGCACCTCTTTTCCGTTAAATCAATTACACAGCTTATTATTTTAATTGTTATTGCATTTCCGAAAGCATTGTCCAAAGATACGGACAATGCCATTGGAAATGCAATAACACAGGGCGATAACCGCCCTGTGTCATTACATTGCTTTATTTATCGCATTTATTATAATTCGATATTTATTAAGCAGCAGGAGTTGCTTCAGGAGCTGTTGTCTCTTCAGGAGCAACAGTTTCTTCAGGAGTTACTGTTGTTTCAGGAGCAACAGTTTCTTCGGGAGCTGCTGTTTCTTCCGGTTTTACTGTAGGAACTACTGCATTTGCGCCAACCATTCTTTCATTTACTGCAAGAAGAATGTCTGCCTCTGCCCAGTGACCTGCAATGTCATTAGGAGTAAATGTCACGATTGGTGTTGATTCTACAAGAACTCTGTTGATAATTGCAACAGCTTCAGCTCTTGTTAGCGGTGAATATGGACCGAATGTACCGTCTTCATAACCTGAAACGATATTCTTGTCAGCAAGAGTTTCAATGTAATCCTTAGCCCAATCATTTTCAGTTACATCTGTGAAGATGCCATTGTATGAAATCAAATCATATCTTTGAGCTCTTGCGATAACTGCACTGATTTCGCCTCTTGTGATTGTATCCATAGGTCTGAATGTACCGTCTTCATAACCGCTTAATACATCCTTATCTTCAAGATAACCGATGTACTTGTTAAACCAAGCGTCTGAATCAACGTCAGGGAATGATGCTTGATACATACCGTCAGGTAGATCGTCACCATAGCTTAGTCTTGCAATCATAGCTGCAAGTTCGCCTCTTGTGATGTTGTTATTTGGTAGGAATGAACCGTCATCATAACCTGAAGCGTATGGCTTTGTATATTCTGTGTTGATTACAGGTGCTTCTGTCGGCTTAACTGTTGGTACAGGTGTTGCTGTAGCTTCTTTAACAGTTACAGGAATATTCTTAACTATGCCGTTAACCTTAACCTTAACAGTTGCTGTACCCTTACCAACCAATGTGATGTTACCGTTTTCGTCAACAGTTGCTACATCTTTATTTGATGATGTCCATGTTGGTTTAGCTGTTGAGCCTTTTACAGTAGCTGTAACTTTAATCTTATCACCTACAACACCGGAAACAGTATCCTTATCAAGTTTAATTGATACGCTGCTTCCGCCGCCGCCACCGCCGCCGGCTGTTTGAGACATATAAAGTGTAGTTTCTGTTGAAAGTGTGAATGGATATGTAATAGCTGTCTTACCTGCAAGATCTGTGAAGTATGCCTTGAACTTGCTTGGCTTAGCTGTAAGAATCTTTGTATTAATATCGTTATCACTTGTTGCTGATGTCTCGTTTGTATAGATTTCAGCAAGTGGGCTTGTTGAAGTATTTACTTTGTAAACTACAAGGTGGTTCTTGTATGTTGTAGCGTCTGCTGTTGATGCAGGAGATGCTGCAAGTGTTTCTGTAGCCTTATATCTTGCAGAAACAGTATATGCCTTACCATTTTCAAGACCTGTAAATGTTGTTCCTGTCTGCCAATCTGTTCCGTTAATTGAGTATTCAATATTATCACCCAAAGGACCTGCTACAACAATGTTGTTTGTCTTTTGGTCAACACTTACTGTTGGAGCTACAGGAGCCACTTGTGTACCTTGAGTAATCTTACCTGTTCCTTCAACTGTCTTATCAGCAGCTATTTCTGTACCTTCATCATTAACCAATACATAGTTGCCTGATACATCTTCTGTACCTTCTCCGACCTTAGCGAACTTAAAGTCTGAGAATGTTACCTTTTGAGCGTCACCAACTTGTTCTGGTGTTGCAAATTCAGCTTTGAATGTTAGCTTAACCTTATCAGCGTCAGCTGCTTCAATAGCACCTGTTGGTAATGTTGCTGATGCATTTACATTATCATCACCATATGCTTTTGATGCCTCAAATTGGATTTCTGAAAGTTTGATTGGTTTTTTCTTTGCTGTTAGAGTAATTGTCTTAGTCTTTGTTACTGAGCCTTCTGTGTATGATACTGTTATTGTTGTATCTCCATAAGGAAGCTTTGCTTCATCATTAAATTCGTTACCGGCTTTATCCAATAGCTTGTAGTTTGTAACAGGAGCCTTTGTTGCCGAAGCACCTGTACCATATACTGCATTAACTACCAAACCGCTAAAGTTAGGTTTCAAATCAGGATATGTGTATGTTACATTGTCAGGACCTGTTACTTCGATATCTGACATAGCGTCTTGAGTTACGCTACCCTTAACAATTACTGTTGCAGGAGTGAATGAATAGTTAGCTGCATCTGTACCTGTAAGAGCCTTTTCTGTAACTGTTACATCAGGAGTACCCGGTGTCTTTACATCATTAACTGCATATTTATATGTAAATGGAAGTGTTACCTTATCTCCATCAACTATAGATGAATTATTATCCTTAGTTAGTACCAATGAGCTATCAGCAGTTACATCAGCTGTAGCATTAGGGTTAGCCTTAACTGCAGGAACTTTTATAGCATCAGCACTAACTGTAAGAGCCTTTGCTGTAATTGTTGCAGCTGTCTTAAGTGTACCGTCAGCATTAATCTTATCTGTATCCGGTGCAAATGTGTACTTACCGTTTGTTTCCGGTAGTGTAGTTGTTAGTTTAATCTTCTTATCTGTGCCTACATTTTTATCTGTATATGCAAATGTACCTGTAACTGTGTATGAGTCTGCACCTACAAATGCTGTAGCTGAATCCTTAATTGAAATTGTAGGTAGTGTTTGATCTGCAGGAATAGTTAATCCGCCATCATATACCTTTGTAATTGTTGCGTCTGATACTGTGTAGTAAACTGTCTTTGCAGCTACAGTAATCTTAGCTGATGAAGTAAGTGTTTTACCGTCATAGATAAAGTCAACTGTCTTATCTTTCATATCAAGTGTGATAACAGTGTCAGCATTAACTACTGTTTCACCGATTTTAACTGTAATACCGGCTGCTGCCAATTTATCAAATGATATTTCTGTTCCTGTTGAGTCGCCATCATATATAACATTCAACTTAAGGTCATCTGTCTTAAGCTTATCGCCATATGTATAATCTGTCTTTCCACCGCTAATTGTTGCACTCTTAATCTTCTTTGCACCAAGTGTACCGACTTCAGCTACTGATTTTACACCACTGCCTGCATTTGTGTAAACAACAAAAACCTTGTGTGTACCGTCAAGCATAGCCTCTGTAATATCTGTATTAGCATCTACAGCTGTTGCTGTCTTAGCTTCTTCGGCGTTTGTTGCGATTACAACTTTATAGTTGCCGTCAAAATCAGCATATGAAACTTTAGTACCCTCGCCTGTTTCTGAAGCTTTCTTAGCTTTTACAGCGATAGCTGATGGATCGAATTTGTCACCCTTATTGTATGATGTTTTAGCATTTGTGTCTTTTGTAATTGTAATATCATCATAATTTGATGTTACTGTAAATACAGTACTCTTAACTGTTGTATCACTCTTAACAGCTACTACAAAGTAGTTTAAGCCGTGAGTATATGTGTCTGAAGCTGTTACTTGTGCAAGAACGTCGCCATCAGCATTAGATTTGTAAATTGCCAAGCCATTACTGACATTTTCATAGTTTGTGAATTTAAGATCACCAACTGATGTACCATTGTTCTTTTCAATCGTAGCAACCAAATTCTTGAAGTCGATTGCTGTACCGTCATAAGCAGTTGTCGGAGCACCGCTTACTGTAATCTTTGTAGTCTTAATTTCACTAACTGTTAATGCACCAAGGTCGCATATAAAGTTACCAACGATTGCATATATGTGCTTACCGTCTACATCAGTTGTTAGTGTTGCAGGAATAGCAGTCAAGCCTGCATTGTCTGCTGCTGTAATACCTGCTGCACCATACTTATATGTAACAGTATCACTTGTATCAAGATCTTCATGTTTTGCGTCACTAAGGTCATACTGCATAGTCACACCCGGTTTAAATACATCACCTACAAATTGAGTTGATGCCATTGTACCTGACTTAACAGAAATACCTGTTCTTGTTGCTGCACCAGCCGGGAATATGTCAAGATTTGAATCATCCAAGCTCATGATTGACTTGATATTTACTTCTGCTACATCCGCACTGTATGTAGCACTTTCACCTCTTGTACCAAGAGCAATTGTAAATCTTTCAATATTTGCCAACAAAGTATCATCCGGGAAGTATATAACCTTTTTAGCATCAGTAGGAATTGCTTTTACTTTAAACTTCAAAACAGCTATATATTCATCGGTTTCACCTGTCAATGTAGAGTTGACATCCATATTACTTGTCAATAATGGAAGGTTAATTGTACCATCCGCTCTTACATCACCACTGTTTGAATTGAATGAGTAAGAAACATTATACTTCATACTTTGAGTATGCTTTGTAAAGATATTACCTGTACGGGCACCCAAACGATTTCTTGAATCGTCTGTCAAACTTGAAATTGTATCTTCTGCAATGATATAATCAGGATCGTACTTTAATGTTATACACATATTATTAATACCATCACCTGATTCAACAACGTTATCAAAGTCAACCATTTTAACACCGACTAAGAATTCGTCGCCTACTTTAATAGCAGACTTTTTAGGTTTGTCTTGCTTTTCAACAATACCTTTTTTATAAAAAGCTTTGTCTTCTCCAACATCATCTATACTTGAGAATTCTGCATCTCCGGCTTGATCAACTTCAAAAGCCTTTTTAGCAGCCTCTGTATACTGCATATAGTCGAGTTGGAACTTCATTTTCCCTGTTCCGGGCTTTAAGCCTCCTCCTGAAGACGCAAAAGCCGTTGGTAACATTGAGATTAGCATAATTAAACTTGTTAAAAATGCTATACTTCGTTTTTTCATGTTACATTCCTCCATTTTATTATAAAATATTTAATTGCCGTTTAGTATTAATTTCCTGATGGCAATTCTACATATAATGTAGCAATAGGATTTTTTGGATTACTCTTATCATTGGCATAATTCTTCAAATAAGTATATACCGGGTTAGCATCTGAGTCGTTTATCAAGTTAGATGCGTCTGTATCCAAAATTCTATATAAGTAAATATTGTGTGCTGTACCTGTGATTGCATCAAATGTTGATGAATTCTTCAAATATACATATACAGGGTTTACAGATGAGTCATTTATAAGATCTGCACAATATGTATCACCACGATCTTGTAGAACAACTACTTTTCTTTCAACAGTTATTGTTCCTTGATTTGGATCATTAAAAGAATATTCCATTGTATATACATCAGGTCTTATTCTAAATGAACTTGGATCTTGATAATTATACTGTTTTGTTATTTCTGTAATTGCATAATTTGATGGTTTGTCAGGAATTGTAATTGTCTCTTCCTTTTGGTTTACATCATACAAGCCCGCAATTTGTTGAACTTGCATTCTGCTTACTGTAATTTTTCTTGTAAGATTTGTTACAGGCTTACCTTCTGAATCTGTTGCTGTAAATCCCGGATCTACAAACGTTCTACCGTTATAGATAAATATAGCATAATCATTTCTATCTATATTTATATCAGGATCAACCAATTTTGCTTGTTCTGCTGCTGTAATACCATCCAAGTCTTTAACATCTACCCATGCACGGAACGGATAACTTACATTTTGCTTACTTGCTGCATTCGCAGGAATATATCCTGTAGCATATTTATTCGACTTATCAAATTCTTCTTTAGCTTTTGCTTTATCAGTAATAGCCGAATCTTTCATAATTTCACCATATGGTGAGTTACCATAGTTCAAAGTAATCTTTGCTTCAACAAGTTGTTGAACATGGAATGTATATGTTAGAGTCGGTGCATCATTATCTGTACCTGCTTTTGTTGTAATAGTGATAGTATTTTCAGTTTGTCCCTTATTTGTAAGAGGAGCCTTAATTGTGTATGTACCGTCACCATTCTTTGTAGGTGTAAGAGTTGTACCGTCTGATGCTGTTATTGTTGTAGTATCAGGATTTGTAAGTGTTACATTAAACTGAATGCTATCAGCATCAACATCCGTAACTCTTACATAATAATCCTTAATTGCAGGAGTTTCAGCGTTATCAAATGCTACATCATTCTTATACTGGCTATCCTTAAACGGTAATGCAGTTGAATCAACTGTTGAACCCTTGACAGAATTAGCTTTTATTTCTTTAATCGAAGGGTCATTTGCAAGTACTTCATAAACAATGTTTCCGCCAACTTTGGCATCTGTATATTCAGCATAGCCTGTTGTCTTACCGTCATAAAGTAATACCGCTTCTGTTGTTGTTGACTTAACCGAATCAATAACATAGTTTGAATTAGCTTTTAATTCAACAGCAACTACATACTTACCAACCTTTGTAATGTCAGTAACTTCACTTAATTCACTCTTCTGAATATTTCCGTCAGGAGCAGTACCTGCGTCGGTCCATGTGTAATACTTAATGTCATATTCGCTTTTTCCGACTGTATTGCCTGTAGCATCAACTACAGTGACAACAGGGTCCTTACGAGATGAACCTGCTTTTTGTTTTTGAGTATCAGGATCTACATTTACTGTAAGTTTTGCTGATGTTACTTCAAATGTTGAATCCTGTACACCGATTTTATAACCGTTTGCATAAGTTCCGGCATTATCAATAGAAATTGCTATTGTATAAACACCGACATTTTGAATTGTTGTTGCAATATTATTCTTATCTGTTACAGTTGCAGTAAAGCCTGCCGGAAGCGTTGCATTTGTTGCAATATCGCTGTTCGCTACTTTTGTATATTTAGTTTTGCTTGCATCATCATATTTAATTTGATAAATATTGTACTTAGGCGAAATAACTTGTCCTGTATATTCAGCCTTTGCATTTACAAGCTCAACCTTCAAATACTTAAACCATGTTGCATAATAAGTTTTATCAGCGTCTATTTTTGTATCCTTATCAAACTTAGTACCGGTACCGTCAAACGCTGTCTTCCAGCCGTCAAATTCAAATGTACCGTTTGTTGGTTCTGTTATATCGTATCCGATTGAATCACCTTTGTATAGAGTAACTACACGAGGAGATGTATCATTACCATTAAGATCCAAGTTTTTGTTAAATGTGACACTAACTTGGTCAGATGTCGGAACTGAAGGATCTATATCCCATTGTGCATACAATGTTGTTTCATATGCAGTATTTGTACCTGCAATTTCCTTTAGTGCATCCTTAAGTGTCGCTTGGTCTATTTTTGTTGTCGAATCAACAGTTACACCGCTGCCATCAGCTTTTGTGTTCCAACCTTTGAATACATAATGTGTTCTTGTTGGTTCATTTGGCATCATATTGCCAAGTGCATCACCAAGATATGGATATACATACTTTGGATTTGCATCTGTCACTGCTGCATTTGTTTTGTTTCCTGTAACATTACTGTCAAATGTAACCTTTACACCATTGTTCTTAGGAATATCATCCGGAATAACATTTCCTCCCGGATTTACATTTGCAGCTGCCCAATATGCGTATAATGTTACTGTTGTAGGAGCTGATGCCTCACTGCCTTGTGCTGCAAGAGAAACATCATTCAATGTAGGATATTTTGCTGAAGTAACAAAATTACCTGCTCCGTTAGGTTTAGTATTCCATCCTATAAATACATAATTTGTTTTTGTAGGATTCTGTGTAGGATCTGTATAGTTTGCTGTAGGCGCACCCACAACGTCATTATATGTACCTACACCACCATTTACATCATATCTGATTGTAATATCCGACAGCCATTTTGCATAGTAATCAGTATTACTGTTTATTGGCTTTGTCTTGTCAAATGCCGTAGTTGTCATTGACAATGAACCGCCTGTTACTGTACCTTCATACCAGTTATCAAACGTATAACCTTTGTTGGTCGGTGCTGTTACATCATAGCCAAGAGAGTCACCCTTGAAAATTGTTACTGTCTTAACGTTTGTACCACCGTTGCCGTCTTTGTTATCATTAAATGTTATTGTTACTTTATCATTAGCATCAACATTATCAGCAATATCCCACTGTGCATATACAACCAAGTTGTATTTGCTTCCATTAGCCGTTACACCGTCAAGTGTTGTTGTTATTGCTGTTGCATCTGTAAATGTTGTACCTGAGCCATCTGCTTTTGTATTCCATCCTACAAACTTATAATTTGTTCTTGTAGGAGCTTCCGGCATCAATGTACCAAGAGCATCTCCAAGATGCGGATATACATACTTCGGATTTGCATCCGTTACTGTTGATGAAGCACTTCCTGATGCATTACTGTCAAATGTAACTTTTACACCATTATCGTTAGGTGTTTCATTACCCGGTAATTTACCCGGTGTTACAGGAGCATCGGCCCAGTATGCATACAATTCTACCGGATTTGTTCCACCGGCAGCTGTTGAAACATCATTTAATGTAGCGTAATCAGCTGCAGTAATGAATTTACCTGAACCGTTTGCCTTTGTATTCCATCCTACAAATGTATAATTTGCTCTTGTAGGGTCTGAAGGTGCTGCATAAGATTTTGAAGGTGCACCTTTGTCTGTAGCAAATGGTGCTGCCGGAGTTGTTCCGTCGTTAATGTTAAAGTTTACGGTAATATCAGATTTATATGTTGCCTTTACCGTTATATCTGAATTTACTGTTGTTGTCTTATCAAAATCTGAACTATCAGCTGTATTTACCCACTTATCAAAAGTATAATTTGTTTTCACCGGTGTTGTTGGCATTGCATCGCCAATCGAATCACCTTTACCGACAGTTATAGTTGTCGGAGCAGTTGGTGATGTTGCACCGTCATAATCAAATGTTACAGTTACTTGGTCTCTGCCTGCATATGTCCAATGTGCATACACCGTTTTATTATCTGTTAAAGTAAATGGTGCTTTATCAGTAGTATCGGATTCTGAAGCCGCTCCGTACCAACCGTTAAATGTGTATGCATCACCTGTTGCTGACGTCTTTGTCGGAGTAGGCATCTGATATGCGTAAATTGTATCACCTCTGACAACCGTCATAGATGCAGGTGTTACTTGTGCGTCACATCCTGTAGGACTAAATGTCAATATTACTGCATTGTCCGGATTCTCCGGTGTCCACATTGCATAATAGTCAGTATTGCTTGAAATTGTTTCTGCCTGTAATTGTGTATTTGAGTATGCAGTGCCTGAGCCGTCTGCTTTTGTATTCCATTCTTTAAATGCATAATCTGCTCTTGTAAATGTCGGAATATCACTTGATTTCAAACTTGAACCGGCACTGATTGTTTTGTTTGTTGTGTTTTCTGTTTGTCCATAATTCTCATGGAATGTTACTGTTACATTCTGTACCCAATGAGCATAAACATCGGTGATTGAAGAAACGTCAGTTGCAGATGAAGTATTTGTACCATCATCAAATACGATTTTGTCACCACCGTTTTGCTGTGTAAACCAGCCCTCAAACGTGTAACCAGCAGGTATTTCAAAGTCATCACTTGATGATGTACCAACTGTTGGTTTTTGAGTTTCAGCAATCGTTGCACCGGCTTTTGGTGATACTGTAACATCCTTGGTTGTCTGTGTACCTGATGGATAGTTACTGTTGAATGTAACCGTGTGACCATTAACATATGTGGCATAAACTTTTGTATCTGCTGTTATCTTTGTTGTTTCTGTAAATTCTTTAGGTGTTGCTGTACCTTCAGGAATATAATATAATTTATCAAAATATTCTCCAGCAGGGGCAGTGAAAATTGATGATTCAGGAAGGCTCAAACCTGCCGAAGTAATACTTTCGCCATCTTGAATTGATAAACTTGCATCGGAGATTAGATTCTGATACGTATCGCTTGTAGCATCATAACTGTTATAGAAATCTACCGTATAACTCAAAGGATAGTTAATTCCTGAAGCGTCAACATCAAATATGTCTCTAATATCATATTCACCTTTTGTTGGTTGATAGTTTATATCTACACCTGTTGAATCAACACAACCAATTGTAAAGTATGATGAATATGTAGTTGATACTGCATCCGAATTAGGATCTAATGTAAATAATTTTGTACCTGATGCACTTGGCTTCTGCAGAAACTTATATTTCAATACTGCAATATATGTATCCTCACCATTATAAGGAGCCTGAGAAGAATCATCTGCTTTAATTGGCAAACTTACCATTCCTGTCATTTTACCAATACTGTTTGTGTTGATTCCATATTTTGGAGAGTTAGTTTTTCCTGTTTTATAAAATTTAGAATATATACTTTCCTTATTTCTTACACCAAGTCTATTTGATAAAGTGTCCGTATTAAATGAACTATCTGTTACATCTGTCAACTCAATATAACTTGCATCATAAGCAATAGGAATAGTAATATTCTTTATACCGTATTGAGCTTCATCAAGATTTGTAAGACCTTTAATCTTGATTCCCACAAGATATTCCTTATTTAAGTCAATATTATCAATATCAGGTCTTGACGTTTCCTCAACAATCGGAGATAGCCAAATCTTAGTACCATCAGAATATGTATTCTTCGAGGCACCAATTTCATCTATGCTCTCAAATTCGCCGTCTACGTCTTCATCGTACATTTTCTGTACCTCATCTTTATATTTCATAGGTACAAATTCAATCACAGCTTTTTGACTTGGATCTATCAATCCCGCAAAAGCCATATTTGTTGGGAACACAGTTAATAACATCATTATGCTAAGTAACCATGCTACACTTCGTTTAATTTTCATAATGTTTATTCCTTCCTTTCTTAAACTATATATTCTTTATTTTGCAGGTAACTCTACATATAATGACTCAAGAGGATTAGCCATCGTTGTAATTCCCTGCTGAATAGCTGGTTTATAGTTTTTCAAATATGAATATATCGGATTCACATCCGAGTCATTTATCAAGTTAGAATTGTCAACATCCAATCCTTTATAAAAATAAATTCTTCTTGCTGTTCCCGTTATACCATCGTATGAAGCCGGGCTTTTCAAATAAGAATATACCGGATTTACCGCAGAGTCATTGATAATTCCTGAGCAATAAGTATCTCCTCGTTCTTGAAGAACTATAACCGGTCTAATAACGGATACCTCACCTGACAACGCATCTTCAAACGAGTATTTCATATAATATATATCCGGTCTAACTCTTTTTCTAGTTGCATCAGAATAATCATAAGGTTTAGTAACTTCGGTAATCAGATAATCTGATGGTTGATGAGGTATTGTTATATCATATGATATTTGATTTACATCATTCAAGCCAGCTAATTGTTCTTTTGACATTCTATTTATAGTTATGCTTCTATCGACATTATCAACAGCATTGCCTTCAGAATCAATCGCTATAAAACCCGGATCTCTAAAATATTTATCATTATAGACAAAAATCGCATAATCATTTCTATCCATATTTATATCTGGATTTTGTATTGTTTCTTTTTCTGCAGTTGTCATGCTATCCAAATTTTTTATGTCAACCCACGCTCTTGTTACATATGTAATGTTTTTCTTATCTTTCGCTTCAGTCGGTAGGTAGTTTGCATCATATTTATTCTTCACATTAAACGCATCCTTTGCAGCTTGTTTATCTGCATCCGCGATATTAGAAGCCTTCATAATTTCGCCATATGGCGAATTACCGTAATTTAATGTAATCTTCGGTTTCAGCAATCTACGGATATATACCGTATATGTTGTTCCACCTGCGGTAATTGTAACCGTATTATTATATCCGTCGTTTACAGTCTTGTCCAATTCAGCAAGATCAAATAAATCTGACGAATACTTTTTAGCGTCTGATGCTGTCACGTTGACGCTTGCCGAATTAACAGTTACAGTTGGTTTTTCAGATGAACTTACGTCCATTCTGATTTGTTCCGTTTCATTAGGAACACTTACATAATACGTTTTGGTTTCCGCTTTAAACTTATCTTCTTGTAAAGTCTTGTCCGATGATAAATAATAAGTTGTATCCGGTGACGGAGTCGCTCCCGGATCTGACGGAGTTTCTCCCGGTTTTACCGCAACTATATTATCTATTGCATCATTTGTTCCAAACAGACTTATATCGCCGCTGAAATCAAATAAATTTTTAAGGTTAGTATCATCCGGAGCCGGATGTGTCGTAGCAAACCATGATGCATAAGGATTTGTACCGTCACTACCGGAACCGATAGCAAACGTATCTCCGCCTCGAACCATACTCAATACAGTAGGATTCTGGTCTGCCGCAGTTTCATCGGGAGCACTCAAAAGAACGAAAGGCAATTTCAGCAAATACTGCTTTGAATTACTTGCCAAGTCTTTAAATCTTAACAGCGAGTCCCCTTTAAATACCACACCCACATAGCACATTTTCCAGCCGTCTAAAGCACGTTGAGCAGCTTCTGTGCTATTTTCTCTATCATTTAACGCAGTATCTATATCACATTCACGAACAGATGTAATCTCATATTGTGTATCATTCCACCAAGCACTGCTGTCACCTGTTGAGCTCAGGTTTCCCTTTACCAGCTCATCATTCCAACTTTGTTCTGCAGTTGAAGATGCAGTTGTTTTATCCCAATACGGCTTTACGTAATTCGGATCATATTCAAACGCTACATCTAACGAATAAACACCGTCAGTAAACAACGGTAAATCGTTTACATTTTCAACACCGATACCTACCCAAAATTCAAGCGGATTGGTTAAGTTTACATCATCTTTGCTAAATCCTGCTTTACCGGGGCTTGCATCATTTGGTGTAGAACCTCTGCCCATAAAATCTACAGATAAAGTTCTGTTTGTTGCCTGTGTTTCTATATTTTCGTATTCATCCGCAGTAGCAGGAATACTAATCATACATACAGCACACATAGATAGTGACGTAAATCCTGACACTAAGCTTTTGAGAATCTTATTCATTACGCACCACCTCCATCATTAGTATAGAACTGAATCATTTTTTTAGCACGTATATTATTTGCATCTATCAAATTCACCGCTCTATCTTTATTTACATCGCAGATACGATATCTATTGAGCAATCCGCCAACATCATAACCTGTAACATTTGTGTTGTTAGCTAAATCTGCGCTGAATCTGTTTCTTATTCTTGAAACATCTTTTGTATCTGCTTGTTTATCATTATTGACATCTCCAAGAGTATTAAGCAAGATTAACGGTCTTTTTATTGAAACGATTGAACCGTCAAAATCTGCGAATGAATAAACAAGTTCATATTTATCAGGTCGGATTCGTTCCGCATTTAATTCGGATATTGTACCGCTCGACGGCAGATTAATTGTCTGTGCATTGACAGATGAATAATCCGTAGAACCGCCATCTTGATATGCCGCATTTGTTTCCGTTAAAACATTAACCGTTATCTTTTTGGTGACATCGGTTACCGCTCCGCCAATCGAATTAATAACGCTTTCATATCCCGGGTCTGTAAAAGTTCCCGAATTCAAAACAAACAATGCTGTATCATCCAAATCATAATTCACACCCGACGTCCAAGCTTCACCGCAATAATTTACACCCACCGTTGCACCTGCCGGCGTATATCCTGCAGTAAATGTATAATCATTTTTGTCAAATTCATTTTTAGCCGTCGCCTTATCCGTTATTGCCGTATCACGCATAATCAAGCCATACGGCGAGTTACCATAATTAAATTTCATCAATTTGGACTCTTCTATTTTTCTGTAAACGTGAATCTTATACGACCTTGTAACTTCGCCTTCATCAGGATCGTCATTAGGATCATCATATGTCATCGTCAATGTAAGCAGGTTATCAACAGGGCTGACGTCAAGTTCTATATCCTCCGACTTATAATAATTATCCGTTGCGTCCTCCGTTGGCGTGGTCAATGTATCAGTTACAGAATTATGTTCACGCGAAAGAGACAGCGTCGCATTTTTTGCTTCATCTCTAAGTTTGAACCAAAGCTTTACTTTGTCAACACTATTTGGCACTGCAACATAATACTCACGTTTTACAGGGTCAAACTTTACAATTTTCCAATTCTGATCATGCAAATCCTGATCATTGTCATTTGTATCTTTAACCATAAGTTCTGTCGCTCTGAGTTTCGCTCCAAGCGACTCTTTAAAGTGAGCCGTTATTTTAACATTTTCTGCCGGCATTTCAAATGTCGTATTAGCCAATGTGCTGTCTGCGAATGTCACATTACCGGTTTCACAGGTCCATCCGGTGAAAACGCAATCTTCTTCGGGAGTTGCTGTTATTGAAACAGCTTCACCTTCACTTGCAGTATATAATCCCGAGTCCGTTTCTGCTTTACCATAATTTACATTATCAGAAACAAGCTCTATTTTATATGTAGGAGCTTCCGTAACTTCAAAAGAGATTTTAAACGTTCGAAGAACTCCATCATTTGATATAACAGAAACTGTACATTCATAAGTTCCTACATCAAGACCTATATTAGTTGTTATATCAAAGTCTACACTTTCACCTTTTTGTAAAATCTGAGGCAACTTTTTGCTGATGGTAAATGCTTCTTTATTCCCATCTTTACTCAAAGAAATAGCAGCTGTCAAGCCGTATATATCGGTTGAGCCTATATTTTTAACAGTAAATGAATTTGTTTGCAAATCGTTATAATCATACCCAACTTGTTTTTTGTCATATGTAAAATCGGGTATTACATCAATTTCATCTCTATCATCACCGTTGACAACCAAATACTTAATCTCAACTGTGTTATTATTCTCATTTACAACATTTCCGTAGTTTGTATATGACGTTGTTGAAAGCGCACCCCTTACAGTTACAACACTGCCAACCAATGTAGGGTCTCCGTCAATAACATCCCACGAATCAACTGTAAAGGTCGAAAGCTTACCTATTTCCGTACCGTCGTATCCATCATATGTTGTTCCAACAAAATCAGAAAGTACAGGAAGCGTTACAGTTGTCGGCAAACTCACACCCGCTTTGATAGGAAACATTGCCGATTGCAAATCCGAATAATCAAAAGTATAGCTGTCTAAATAAATATTTTTTCTCGGATTTGTACTGAATTCAGTATATGGTCCCGGATTTTTTCCCGGTTCCGTTGATGATATTTCAAACTTACCGGCTTTACTTCCAAGGTTTATAATCTGTGCAAGTTTCTTTTCAGAGTCTATTGCAATATCAGCCTTTACAGTAATTGTTGCCGTTCCGTCATCATTTACAACAGCATTATAACCCGTCATTGAAGAATCAATAAGTTCTCCGCCCGGCATTTTCACATCAAATGTTGTACCTGTAGGAATTGTGTTCCCATCTTTATTTTTAACTGTTATTGTCAAAGTACCGTCATCAGCCGTGACAGCACTTACAACCTCCAACTCTTTTGGAAGCTCACTCTCGTTATCGACAACATTTCTTATAAAGTTGACATCAGAGCTGTCCTTTACTGTAAGCCACGGATAATTAATCGATATTTTGTTTATATCCGCAATGTGTCCCAAAATTGTATATTTGCCTACCACTTTGTTTTTGATATCGTCAGGTATATCAAGCAGCTGCGATGTTTCAGTGCTAAGCTGGTACCATCCGATATTAAACTCCGGCACTCCGCCGTTTGGAATATATTTATCAAGTATCGGTTTTGCTTTTGGTGCAAGTTTCAAATCGTCTATTGTTGCAGGATAATCCGCCGCGCCGGTCCAATACGTCAAATTCTCATTTTCTGCCGTGAAACCAATCAAATTAATCGGCGTCACATGTATTGTAACGGTTATATCAAAATCATCATTGTATTTTTGAACAACCGTATAGTCACCTTCTTTTGGATTCCACGAAATCGAGCTTAGATTGCTTGTCGTCTTATCCCACTTAAACACTGCCGGTCTTTCGGAACCGTCTGCATATTGGAGTGATATAATCGACATTTTATCATTTATGAAATCAAGTAAATCATCTATTGTACCATTCTTATAGATGTCATAAGAAGTAACTGTCAGCTCCTCATTCAATGCCTTAACATTTGAAAGTGCCGCTTCAATCTCAAAATTACACTCAACATTTTTATCAGCTCTTGAGTACCATTTGACATCTCCGTCACTGCTGTCGATATAACCTATATGAACACCGTCATCATCTGTAATAGTATCGTCCTGCACTGTAATCATTGTCGAAAACGGTACAATTTTAATAACATCCTTAAGTTCGCTTTTTGAAAGCTTTGCAAACTTTGCAGGGTCTTTTATATAAAAGCTCAATCGTCCGAGTTTTAAATTTTTACCGTTTGCAAGAATAAGATGTTCGTCACGACCTTTTACCGCAGTTATGTATTTAGAAGTTGTACCTTCTTGCGGTAAGAAGTTCATTATTGCTCTGCCGTTGTCGGCATCTGCAATACCTATAATCGGCATACTTACACCAATCATAGACGGTAACTTAAAGTCACCAAAGCTTCCGATTGGGAAATCATCAGTATTTTGTTCAAAATAATCATGAGCAATATCATATGAATATCCGACACTTCCCGAAGAAGTTGTAGGGTTTTTAATCGGCGTATTCGTCGCCACATCCGAAAGCTCTATGTAATTTTTATCATATTCAATACAATAAGATATTGCAGTTGAATCAATATTTTTCAGAGATATATCAACGAAGCCTTGAGTTGTTGAACCGTTAGCCACCATTTTTATGCCACTGAATGATATAGCTGCATTTGGGTAAGATGTTGCAGCCCAAACAATAACAGATACAAAAACAACCACAATAAATGCACTTATTGTGATTTTCTTTTTCCCAATATGCATGCTCTCCCCCCCTACTGCAATTATCCCTATTATGAGTAATTTTATACTTTAATTGTACACCAACTTATACCAAAAGTCAACATTTCTATTCAAGAAAACACCGTTTATTCTTTACAGTTCATTATCGTATATTGTGTAAATGTTACAATTATTACTGTTTAATAAAATTACATAAAACGTATAAAACGAAAAAAGAATCGACAGAATTAAATCTGTCGATTCCTTAAAGCTAATTAATATGCTTTTATTTTGACTTTGTCGGGACCTTGGTTATCCAATACAGGAGTCTTCTTTCCAAAATACATACCTGCATACAGAAGGTCTTTTGTTGTGATTGAGCCGTCACCGTCAAAATCACAATCAGCTCTTTCAACACGTCCGCCCTCAAAGTTAATCCAAGAAATTATCTTCTTGCCATTTGCTTCGTAATAAGCGCCGGCTGTATTAGTGCCATCACCATATTGGATTTCTGTATGAGCAGATACACCTGCTACTGCTGTTGAAACAGAATATGATGATTCTGAACTCTTATCACTGTCTGATTTGCTATCCGACTTACTGTCTGATGTCACACTGTCTGTTGTGCTGTCCGACTTGCTGTCTGATGTCGCACTGTCTGTTGTGCTGTCCGACTTGCTGTCTGATGTCGCACTGTCTGTTGTGCTATCTGACTTGCTGTCTGATGATGTATCACCATTTGATGTATTATCACTTGATGTATTACCATCTGACGGTGTTTCTGTATTATCGGATTTATCTCCCGTTTCAGTATCTGATGATGTATTATCGCCTGTTTCACCCTTATTAGGTGTATCAGTCGTTGTACTGTCATCCTTACTGTCACCACTGTTTGTTCCATCACTTGGAGTTGATGGTGTATCCGGCGTTTCACTCGGAGTTTCAGGATTATCTGTTGTTCCGCTGTCAGGAGTTGACGGCGTTGACGGATTATCCGTTGCTCCGTTATCCGGAGGTTCAGGATTATCACTCGAATCGTCTTTCTTATCAGTATCCTTAGTTTCATCCTTGGTTTCGTCTTCAGTTGTTGTTATCGAATCCTTAATAATTTGTCCTGTATAGTCATCCATAATAATGTTATATAGGAATACATTTACTAAGTTAATATCAACATAATCTATGACGCCGTCACTTACATCATAATCTGTAACGTTACCCGGTGTAATTCTAATCATACCAAAGTCATATTTAGCTTTCACAAAAGTTTCGGTTGAAACAATGTTGGTGATTTCATAATCCAAATAACCTGTTCTGCTTATTACAATATGATATGTATCTGCATCAGGAAGCGAGATTTCAAAGTTGCCGTTCAGACCAACTTGGTAAACCGTATTTCCTGCTGCATCTACCGCAACAAGATTATTGCTGCTGTCATACATTCTTATTTCTGCAGTATCGTCACCTTGAGCAACCGAATGAACTCTGCCTGTTATGTAAGTTTGAAGTTCTGGAACTGTTTCGGCAGTATCTCTTGTAACAGTTACACGATACTTACCGCCGTTAGTTACCGTAGAGCTTACCTGACTTACAATCTCAAAGTCGATTGTGAACGACTTTTGGTTAAGTGCAAGGTCAAACATATGTGTTAATTCTGATGCCGACTTACTTGCTACCTGCGTGCCTTCAATGCTCATATTTAGGATTGGATTATATTCTGTAGTCTTAATCGTAAATTCGATTTCTGTTGCAAGCGGATCTACAAGAACATCGTAGCTTATTACACTTGCATCGAACTTAGGATTTAGTTCTTCGTATCCGTCTCCATCAACTGTATCTGTTACGATAATGTTGCTTAGGTAAGCTGTGTTCTCTCTTACAATCTTAATTACATAAGTGTATGGAGTTTCAGCTACTGTTACGAATACATAATCTACAGCTTCACCCGTGTCAAGCTCAAATTTCTCACTTGCACTGCCGATTGATTCTGCCGAATTTTTACCCTTATGAGTAAATACTATACTGTCAGTTGGGTTTTTAGCTTCTGCTGTTACCGTAATATCTTCATCATAAGGTGAGATATTAACAACATAACTAAAGATTTCAGGGTTAAATACCTTTGACAAATCGAATTTATCGGTTGTCAGACTTGCAAGTCTTGCATCTCCGTTTGCTCTGTCATCACGAGTAATCTTCAATTCGTACGTTCCAATCTTACCGTCCTTATTTTCAACAGTTACCGTTACAGTTTCTGTTGAATGTTCACTGTCAAGGAAGCTTGACGGCAATGTAATTTCAGTGGCTGTGCCGCTTGTTACCGTTGTAACCTTACCGTCGCTTGTAGTAACGGCAAGTTTATCATTTGCCGGATCTTTAGCTGTTACAGTCAATGTAATTGTATTGTCTGTGTAATTAACCTTAGCAGAATATTCAGCATCTTTTTCTTCAAATGCAGGAGTCATTTCATATAATCCGTCGCCTGCAACTGTTTCATCCTCAAGTTCAATGTTTTCAAGGAATGCCTCAGGAATTAACTTATCAAGACGAGTTACATTCAGAACATAAATTCCGTCTTTTTCGCCAACTGTTATCTTAACCGTTACGGTAAAGTTCTTAGTATCAAGAGGAAGTTTATCAAATGTTCTTACGTCACCGTCTACATAAGCTCCGCCGTCGATACTCATACTTACTTGTGCATTTTCATAAGTATTCTTTGTATGTACGGTAAATGCTTCGGTATCCTTACCTATTTCAACATCATAATTTCTTACTATCGGTGAGAACTTAGTCTTCATAGTAGCATTATCTGTCCACAAATCAGTTAAGATAGGTGCGTCTGTATTATAAACAGTTACTACATATTCATTAATAAGCTCGTATCCGCTTTCAGTAAACTTAGTTGCACGGAATGTGAATGTTGCCTGTCCGCTTTCGCCTATAGACTGTGCCAAGTATGAACCTATACCTTCTTGCAATGAGTAATCTCTCATTGTTTCATTGATTACTTCAATGTAAACATCCGGGTCATCACTCTTAGCAAACAAGTACGGTGTAGCACCGTCATTAACGGCACTGTAAACAAATACTTTTTCGTCAAATGCTGTGAAGAATGTTGCATCCTTGCCTGTCTGATTGATTGTCGGATCAATCATAATATGATTGATGAACGGTTCATAAGGCTTGTCTGCATCGCTTTCAGCATATACAACGAACGACTTGTTAATACCGCTTATTGCGCTTACAACATTAATGTCGAATCTTTCCTTTTGTGTTGACATTGTAAAGTCAATGTCCTTTCCGCTTTCAATCTCTCTGCCGTTTACAGTAATTATTGCATCGCTGTCGGCTGAAGTTATATTAAGCGGAATTGTTGTTGTACCTTCAGGTACTGTTATTGTTTCAAGAGTGCTGTTTGTTATCGCATCTCCGTTCAATGTACCGCTGATACCGTTGATTGCAGTATCACGCAAGATTGTTACAGAATACTTCTGCATTGTAGCACCGTTTCTGACTGTAATAATTCTTACTGTCTTATTACCGTTCAATGCAAATGTTCCGATACCGCTTACGTTTGCAGAACTGCTTGCTGCCTTAGCATTTATTGTTACACGGGTTGTTGATGCATCTACATATGTGTAGTAGTTAAGCTCTCTTGCCGAGAAATCCAGAATTATGTCCTTACCGTCTACAGTCAAGCTGCTTAGGTCAGGAACATCGGCTGCCATATTCTTTCTGAATATATCCAATGTGTATGTTACTTCAGGCAATGAATCATCAGCTGATGCATATACCTTGATTGCAACTGAGTTATATACTCCATCTGTCAAGTCTATATCCATAGCGCCTGTATATTCTGTGCCGTTTACTTTAATCACACTGCCCGGATTTAATGCAGCTGTTTCAAGAGTTACCTTATTTACCTGATAAGGAACTGTTACATAATAGTTCTTTACGTCTCTTGTAAATGCCGGTACGACTGTACCCTTATTAAGAACAAGTTCTGTTAGAGCATTATCGTTATCCGAATCAGGACGATATACATTTACAAGATATACACGCTTAGTTATTGATAACTCTGCAGGAGATTTTGTATTATCTATTGCAGTTACAACAACCTTAATCTGATTCTTACCCTTCTTAAGTTCGATATTTTCTGATGCCATACCGCTTACAACTTCAAGGTTGTTAACAGTAATCTTCGCATCATTGGCAGTTGGGATAAGGTTAATGTATGATGTTGATTCATCTACATTAATTTCATATGCCGTCTTATCCGGATCAAATGCCGGTGACAATGCAAAGTTCTGTTTAACTGCCAAGTCGATAAGTTTAGGGTCAAGGTCAGGTTGTTGACGATTGATTACCAATGTATAATACTCTTTATTTTCCTGAGCATTCGATAGTTCAATCGTGAATATGTTATCACCGTATTCAATAGGTTCAAAGATATTATTCCATGTACCGCTTGATATTACTCTGCCGTTTACTCTAATCGTTAGATTATCTTCATCCGATGGGTCATTTGATATAGCAGTTACCTTAATATCTGCCTTTTCAAATGTACTTGGAACACTTGCATAATATGAATGTTCATCCTTATCGAATGCAGGCGTTATAGCATAGTCATCAAAGTGTTGGTCTTTTAGTTCCAAACCTGTAATTTCAGGTATCGGAGTTTCAAACTTATTACGATATACCGAAACCGTATAAGTCTTTTCTGTACCGTTTACTGTTCTTACAATGAATGTTACTACCGTTTCGCCTACAGCAAGCGGTGACAATGAGAATGTATCTCCGCTGCTTATCACCTTAGAAGTTCCGCTTGATGTAACGGTTATATCCTTTATAGCATCCGGAGTTCTTGCAACCGGTATCAAATCAACATTTTCATGCTCATAAGTATAAGTCAAATGATAATTTGTTTCATCACTGTCAAATATAGGAGTGAGTATACCGCCTGCTGTGTACTTAATATCTATTAGGTCAGCATTATCATTTTCACTGCCTCTGTAAATATTAATTACATAAACCTTCTTAGTGTTATTCCATGTTCTATTACCTGCTTTTGCAGTATTGTTAGGAGCAGTTACCGTAATAACAATCTTATTGCTACCCTCTACAAGCTTAATATCGGTGTTTATCGTACCAACCGCATCAACGTCAATATCTAAGGCTTCGCTTCTTACCCAAATAGCAGACATTGTATTTTCGGATTTAGCGTTAATCTTAATTGAATCAACGTCATTTGCAACAGTAATCTTATATGATGTTACATTCTTATCAAATGTCGGCGTCATACTTTGACCACTTGCTGTCAGAGATGAAAGCAATGCGCTTGTATTCTTATCTATTGCTCTGTTTATTGTAATTGAGTAGTAACGACTGTTGCCGTTGCCATCGCTTACTTTGACAATAAACAAGTTATTACCCGCATCAAGCTTAACCGGCGTCGGCTGACCGGACAACATAGTTTCGGTTGTATTATTGGCTACATCATACAATGTTGCAGTCATATTACCGTCTGTACCCGTAACATTTGTATTCGGAATTACTGTGATTGCTTCTTCTGTTTCCGTATTAGTTACATTTGAATAGTAATTATAATCTACATCTGATGAGCTGTTCATCATTGTCAATGTATGATTTGCAAGAGATATACTTGATAAGAAGTTTTGCTTTGGATTGATATTAGCATTAGTATTCTTATAAAGTGTAATCTTATACTCTTTCATTACTACGCCGCTTGCCGATACATTGAATGCAACTTCGGTTGTTGATTTCTCAGTCAAACCGTCTTTGATTGTCACGCTTGTTCCCTTTGTGGTAGAACCGCCGTCAATCTTGTAAGCCACATCGCTTGCAGCACTGCTCGGTGTTGCTTCAATATTAATATCATTAATATTTTCACCTTCAACAATAAAGTAGTAATCCGTAATATCTCTGTCGAACATCGGAACTAAGCTGTAATACTTACCGCCGATAACGACTCTGATGTCGTCCAAAGTAGCGTCAGTATCAGGAATCTTACGATTTATTGTAACCGTATATGTCTTAGTTGTTATTCTGTCTTCAGATGTTACTTCAATCTTCAATATGTTGTTACCAACTGTCAAGTTATCAAATACAAAACTATTTCCGCTTGTGTGGTTGATAACCGGCTTTGAACCGTTGCTTGTAGATGTCATAAGCTTGATTGTAGCATTATTGCTTGCTGTAATCTTATCAAATGTCACCTGTGTAACAGCTGTATCTACATCGATTTCGTAGTTATGAACATCCTTATCGAATGTAGGTTTCATCACTACGCCGCTTTCAGGTTCAAGTTCGATAAGGTCTGCATCGCCTGACATTCTTGTTACGTGTACAATATATGTCTTGGTTATATCTGTTGCAACATCCTTTACAGTAACGGTTATATCTTGAGGATTATTCATCAAGTATGTCTTATTGGTAAACTGCTTTGTTGTTCCCGCATCAGGATTTTGTTCAGCAAGAGTACCAATCTTAACTGTCTTACCTTCGGCAAGAGTTGTTACTCTCATCATCGGTGTATATGTCGCATTATGCGGAATACCTATTTCAAAGCGGTTATTTTCACTGTTCCAAACAGCTGCAATAGGATTTGCATATTGACGAGTTGTATCTGTTACAAAGTCGCCGTTGTCAACATCCATGTAGATGCTTAGAATATCACCCGTTACACTAATCAACTTCAATACATAATCTCTGCTGATTGTATCATTACCGGCTGTCAAAGAAACATTAATATCAACATTTGTAGTTACAGACGATATAGTCGGCATAGTTATCGTTACCCAACCGGTAGACGAAACATCTGCTGCGCCATTTGTCTTTAATGTTGTTGTTGCTCTTGAATCGCTTGCCATAGCCTTAACAATCGGATTTGTACCCGATTCAACATATGCAACATATGTTCCGTCCGGCTGCAATGCGGCAGGCATATCATTTACCATGACATACTTAACGCTTGCGTCTATCGGCTTACGATAAATATGAAGTTCGTATTCCAATTCCTTAGATGTTTCACTTGTTACTTTTACATAGAATACGTTATCGCCATATTCAAGATTTACGTTTTGAGTAATTGTAACAAACGCATTACTCATCGGTTTTTTGTTTGAATCAAGAATTGTAACCATCGTCTTAGCACCATCATGATTATGATATGCCTTAGCGTAAATGTCTGCATTTGTCTTTTCTGATTCAACATTTACCGTATAAATACCCTGTTTCTTTTCATCATCTGTTGTAGGCTTATTTATCTTATAATTATCCTTATCAAAGTCAGGATCCAAGTCATAACCGATAACTTGTAAATCTGCAAGTCGGTTTTCATCGCTCGGGTCATGAACTTCTATATAATAAGTTTTTGTGTAGTGAGGAACTCTCAAGTAAATAGGTATTCTGAAGTATTCCGAAGTTGTTCCGTCTGTCTTCATACTGTTGACATACTGCTTAATATATTTACTCAAATCGTCGATTTGCTCACTGCCTGCGTCTGTAATCTTGATTCTTGTTTCATAATCATTAGGATTCCAGCCTTGTGTCTTCGCATAGTCAAGTAGTTTCTGATGTGTTTCATGTGCATTTGCATATACATCATACTCATGTAAATCATTTTCAGTCTTAATCGAATAAGTTGTAACCGTCTTTATAAATGATGAATTATAGAACGGTATCTTATTTGAATTGTCCTTCTTTGTGATATACAAATCATCAAGATATACGTCAACCGGAATATGCTTGATACGTAATGTATAATAGATTGACGGGCTGCCGTCCGACTTCTTAAGTTCAATCGAGAAGTAGTTGTCGCCAGCCTTCAAATCTACGTTTGCAGTAAGCTGACCGCCCTTACCTGCTCCCAATGTATATGTCTGCGATACTGTAAGACCCGTCAACGTAATTGCGGCGTTTTTATCAACAGCATATATATCAACTTTAGCAGTTGGATTTTCTGCTTCTGAATATGAGTATGCCTCATATATAATCTTGCCGCTGTCAAGAGTTGTCTTAACTGCATCATTGTCATTTACACGGATTGCTCCAAGTGCTGCGTCAAGCATATCACGCTTAATTAAAATATTGTTAATTGTTATTAAGAATCCGTCTTCGTCATATACACGAAGCTGAACAATCGAATTAACTTCTTTTAGCTTAATTGTTGATTTAATAGTCTGCTCATTAGTTGTATCATCTACAAGTATCTTTTCACCGTCGTCAATCTGAACGTAATATTTATGACCTTGAGGGTCTGCCATATTAATTTGCATATCTGCATCGCTCAAGTAGAACGGAAGTTTTGTCGGACGTTCATAGTTTGAAATGATAACACCGTCTTCATTTGTAACCGGATCGCCGATTCTTTCTGTAAGTTCGTCATTTACAACTGTGTTCAAATCGAAGTTGTAGATGTACTGAACAATGTAAATCGTATAGTTCTGTGTTGCGCCTGACGGAGATTCTACCGTTACAGGAACTTGCGTAACACGACCGTTTAGTTTTACATCATCAATATATGTATTTACTGCGCTGTTCTGATGAACACCGTTTACATATATCTTAGCAAACTTATTCTCACTTATAAGTTTTACTACAGCTGTATCACGTCCTTGCGGAACTGATGCCAAGTAAGTTGTAAGACCTGTTATACTTGCATTCTTCAAGATTACTTCAGATTCATCTATAGGATAATCTTTGTATCCTTCTTTTCTCAAACCGATATTAACATTTTTCAACTGAGTACCCTCAGGGCTGTTAATAAGGTTGATTACATATTCCTGAGATGCGTTGTTGGTTCTCGATGTTACTTTAAATCTGAACTTATATAAATTTCTGTCTTCAATACTGGCGGCATCCGTTGTAGCACCTGCGAAGTTTACATTAGTTCCTTGAATTTGTTTATTATTGCTCAGTACATATGTACCATCTCTGTACTCATAGAACTGAATTACCGCATATGGGTCTATTGCGAATACAAACGGTTGTGCAATGTATGTATTCATCGGCATTTCAACTTTGTACGATATTGCCGTTGTATTAGGTTCCACACCCGCTTCATAACCTGTAACCTTACCTGTAACTCTTGTTGTCTGCTGAGTTTCAGTAGAAAGTCCGCCTGTAGCGTCAACATATACTTTGTCTATACCAAGTTCACTTGAAGCTTTCTGAATCATCAATGTGTAATCCTGTGTTTTGCCGTCACCGGCTGTTACTCTGGCTTTCAATATGATGTCATCTATACCTGACATTGATGCCTCTGTATCAACTGCCAACATTCCGCTCGCAATCGCAGGTTTACCAAAATCAGTAAAGAATTCAATCTTTGAACTTGCCGACTTAGTCTGTGACTTAACATATGCCATATTTGCCGTTGGATTAATATAGCTTATGTAATTATATGTATAAACATATTTGCCGTTTACAAGTGTCTTATCTTCGCTCTGCTTTGCAGCCTTTACATATGAGCTGTCAACTAACTTAATATCGCTGACAAACATATCAAGTTTCAAATCAGAACGCAATTCTTCAGGAGAAAGCTTTGTAATAATAAGCTTTGTTATTGCTATCTCATCAGGAGTTGTACCATCTGACAGCAAATCAGGTGAACCAACCTTAATATCAATCGTTACCGATGACGATGTCGGAATTGTTGATACGTCATAATTCAAATATGAATTGCTTGAAAGAGCAAATCCGTTATTCTCAAATTCTACGTATTCCCCGGCGTTTAGAGCAGTAGCTTTGATTTCATTTACAAGTGTTTCATCTGCCCCTACATCAATTCTGAATGTATGAGGGTCGTTTCTGTCTTGCTCTGCATAACGTCCGTCAAGTGTAATTTCCTTAAGCTTTAGATTATTCATCTTTCTGATAATCTTAAGTGTGTAGTATGCAGGTGCAATATCGCCTTCATAACTCCATACCGTTACCTGGAATGTTCTTGAACGTTCGCCTGTTGTTTCATCAACATCATCGTCATTACTGTCAAACGGAATATTTATCTTTAGAGTTTGATTTGTCGAAACAGTATCTACACCATCTATCGTCATACCAACTCTTGCTGTTGAGTAATCAGCACCGATTTCAATAGGAACGATTGATGTACCGTATGTTATATTCTTTATGATAATCGGATTGTTTACAGTTATATTTTCAACAACTGACTGGAACAACTTACCCGTTTTATCTTCAGGATATGCATATACGTGATCAATCTTTCTGTTATTAGACTTTCTGATTAGGTCTACTATGTATTCCTTACCATCACCAACACCTGACAACATTTCATCCTGTGAACGTATTCTAAAGTACAATGTGTAGTTTTGGTTAGGTTCAAGATTTGAAAGTTGTACTTGTTTTTGATGTAATTCATAGTTATTTGTATATGATGATGTATATGGGTCATAAATATCTACGCCCGCATATTCATAATCTGCGATTACCTTCATGTCAACAGATGTTATACCTGTTTCAATTTCTACAGTGTATCTGCCTGTGTTCTTATCGTACTTAGCAGGCGGTATGCTGTTAATTGTTCCTGCAGGACCAACCCATACACTGTAATTATCACTTTCGGCATCATATTCAACATCTCTGTTTGTGTTATCTGCAAGATAAACTCTCAATTCATATTCTTGCATTGTACCCGCTTCAGAGATAATTCTGAATTTAACCACATGAGGAATATCAGGATCTGCATCGTCAAACAAGTATGAGTGGGATACTCTGAACGGAATGTTGTATTTAGCATCATTTCCGTGATAATCAAAGTCGCCATCTTCCCATAGAAGTTCTGCTGTTGTATCCTTCGACTGAACAGCCGCCTGAACAACAACCGATGTCTTTTCAGCATTATTAACTGCTTTTTCATATACACTGTAAGGAATATAGCTGTTATAATACGGCAGATCCGAATCGTCCTCAGTGAACGGACCATATGCTTCTACACCATTAACCGTTACATAATCGGCATTAGTATTAATCGACTGGATTGTTACGTTTAATGCATTGTTTGAAGTATGTCTGCCGTCTTCTGATGTTACTACGTACGGAATTACCTTAACGCTTTCGCCATCCTTTACAGGAATCAAGATACCATGAATATCTCCGCCGTTTACTACATTTGAACCACTTATTACAGTGTCATCATCTGTTATTCCTGTATATATTTTACCGTTTAGAGTAATCTTAGCCTTTGAATACTCTGTCTTGATATATACTCTTAAATACTTATTACCGTTTTCATCAACTGTAAGTGTTGATTCGCTTACTTTGTAATAATCTACAACATTTGGACTTGTTTCACCGTCATATCTTGTAGTTTCATTTACAACAGTTTCTGAGTTGTCACTGCTGTTATGAAGTACATTTGTATTTTCTGACAATCTGTAGATTACAACCTTATACTGATGAGTATATCCTGTACCTGCTTCAGGTATTGATACAATAGTAATATTTGTATCAGGAGTATCTTCAGATACTGATCTTGCCGTATTTACAGGGATTGTAAGTACACCATCTGTCGGATAATTATAATCAGATCTGTTTACAATTCCGTTTTCAGATACTGAATTTACCGATACTGTCGGATCATATGGAGTTGGTGCATGTTCATCAATGCGAAGTCCAACCTTTACAGTTGCATCCTTCACGATACCGTATCTATAGATAATCTCATCGCCGACCTTTTCAGGATTTTTAAGCAAGTTACCGTCAATATAAATATCAATATCTGCATCAGTGTTCTTATACTTCTGACCTATTAAGAATGTATAAGTCTTAACAGTACCAATCTTTTCATCAATAGTTGCATCTGCTTGAGCCTTATAGTTATTAGCTACACCAACCTGAATCTTAACTACTGTAAATCCACCGTCTTTTTTGATTAGAGGAATCTTATAAGACTGGTTGCTTGTCTGACGCCATCCGCCATCCCATACAACGCTTGCATCGGTTGCTGAATAGTCGTTTGCTGCGGCTGTTTCATATGCTGCAACCTCTTTCTCATATTGAGCAAGTGCTGCTGCATACTGTTCATCTGTCATACTTCCCTGAGTAGGTTTTTCAGGTCTTGTCAAGTGACCTATTCTGATGTAGTTATTAGCATCCTTAGCCAACACTGATGCGATTGCACTTGGCAAATCATCAGTCTGCGGATCAAGACGAACAACATATGCATTTCTTGTGCTGTCCCAAAGAGCATTTGACAAGTTGCCGCCGCTGTAAGGTCCTGCCTGTACAGCTTCAAGATCAAGATTCAATCTATTGATATTAATTTTATACTCAGCAGTAGTATTTAATGAAGATTTAATCATTACATTAATAGTGTTCTTACCTGTTATTGTAAAGTTCTTATAAACATTATTATGTAATGACGAAGTATTATCGTCAATCTGTACTTCTGCCAACAGAGTTGATGCTATCGCCTCAAGATCTACTGTTGTAACATCAGACGGAATCCATAGCTGATATTCACCGTTTGTATCCTCTCCGGCTTCAACAGTTGTTTTTGTTCCGCCGTCATCGTAAGTTGCGGTAAATGTCTTAAGGTTTGCATTATCACTCTTCTTGTAGATGTATAGATATGATACCTTAATTGTTTCTAAGTCAGCAGCTTTTGACTTGATTTCATAGATTGTTAATTCTTCGCCGTCAAGAAGTACATTAGTTGCTGTCCACTTATCCGAATTAGCTGATGTTGGGTCTGTTGCCGTTGGGCTACCTGCATTTACAAGTGTATAAATATCATTAGCCTCTATCAAAATATCAACATATGTCTTATTTGTAAACGGAACATTACCCGGAGTATCAAGTTTAACTACATATACATCTGCAGTTGCTCCTGTTTCTTCATCTATTACTCTGTTTTCAGCTGCCGGAGTATAAACATTGCTACCGTATGTTACCTTAACAGTCTTTAATGAATCATCAATACTCTTTCTTGTTAAGTGAAGTACATAATGTTCAACAACATTCTCTTCTGTTGTTACGTCAATCGGAATGTAAATATCCTTAATTGATGTATCAAGGTTATATCTTTCGATTTCTTGTACATTAGCCGAATTATACTCTGATGCAATGCTTACCTTTGAAGTAGAGTTTACGGTTTCAGCCTTAATATTGATATATTCAAGGTCTTTGGTAATTACATAGTTATAAACATTTTCATTTATATCTGTAACATCTGTATAACCCGAACCTACAAGAACATTGCCTATAAGAGTAAGCGGATCAACCTGTACATACTTCAAACCTGTATGATATTCAGCAGGTTTCAAGATTAACGGATATTCAACTGTTGAAAGTGCATTACCGTTTGTTACTCTCAATGTATAAGTTGTTGTAGTACCAACATTTGCAGGAAGTGCTGTATTAATCCATGTCAAGCCGTTCATGCTCTCATATGAAACAACATTTCTATCTTTGTCAAGTACTTCAACTGTACCTGATATAGGAGTAATTTCTGCATTTACAGAATCAGCTGACTTACCTATTTCTGCAACGTATGTGTTATTTACACGAGCAACTGTCGTTCCGTCAATAACAACGCTGTCAAGTGTTGCCAAAGTAGGTTCTTTAATAATTACAAGATTATGTTCCTGACTTGCACCGCTTGTTGATGTAATTGTAAACGGAATTATTGTCTTATCATTGATAAGTCCGTTTATAACACCTTCAAATACACCTGTATATGAACCGCCTCTGATTGCGATTGTTGAATAAGGATTCTGAGCCTTTATGTAAATATTAGCCGAATTTTTAGTATCTCTGATATATACAATATGTTCGCAGGTTGTTTCTCCGTCTGCAAACAAGTCAATGCTTTGTGCAGAAACTGACGAAGTCTTATTTGTAACTTGTAGCATTGGGTAGCTGCCTGATGTCATATACCATATATCATTGAAGTTCCAATCGCTAAAGATTGACTGAACATATAGGTCAGATGCAGCAATACTGCTATTATCATTTGTCGTAACGATTGATGTATCATTCTTAACAAACAATGCACCCATTACACCGTGTGTATGTGTAATTGTACCGTCACTGTTAATAGCAATCGATGCTTTATCAAACATTGAGCTTGACAGATTTGCGTTAGCGAATACATATCCGATTGTTGCACCGGCATTATTGCTTATTACTATACCTGCAGAAGCATTGTTGCTTACAAGTGCAGTTGATGTAATATATGAGTTTTCAATAGTACCGTTGTTTTCGATTGCAAAACCGGCTGCATTCTTAGCTGTAATCTTACCGCCCGTTTCAATTGCAACTTGTTCGATTGTACCGTTGTTAATGCCTGCTACCACAGATGCATTTTCAACTCCGTTTTCACCGATTGTCGCAACCGCAAATCTCAAGTTCTTAACAGTACCGTTGTTTACAGCAAACAAAGCTGAATAATCTTGACCGTTTACGCTCTTCTGTGATGTAATCTTCAAATCGGAAATTGTAAATCCGTTACCGTCAAGACTACCTGTAAATGGTGTATCTTCTGAACCGATAGGATCCATTTGAATGTAGTCCGAATTATACTTCATTGAAATATTATTCTTCAATACATAATGCTTTGTTAAGCTTTCCTCATCATTACCGATGCTCTTCAATCCTGCGGCTGATGTGATTTCAAACGGACGTGCTTGGCTGCCGTCAGGAATGTTAAGATTTGATATATCTGCATCAGCTGATTGGTTCCTGAATGTAGGATACTGAGCTGTCTTGATTACCCATGTATTTGCAAAGTCCCAATCATTGAATGTTGCTATATCTCCAAGCTTTTCAGGAAGAACTGACGCACTGTTATATACATTGCTGTTGCTTCCCACCTTGCTGTAGATTTGGCTAGGCATTACTGCATATGCATTATTTATTGTTGAGTTGTCAAGGTTCAATACAACAATCGACGCTACGTGTTCATCGGTTAAATTACTTGATGTTGAGCTTATTGAACCTACATTATATACATTCTTAACAGCGTTATGGTTCAATGCTGCAATACCTGCTGCGTACTCACCTGATGTAATTGTTGCTTTATTATATGCGTCTTTGATAGTACCACGGTTATCACCTGCTACACCACCGGCTGCATATGAAGATTCAATATTACCTGAAGCTACGGCTACTCTTGAAATTACACCGTTTTGTTCATTCTTACCTGCCACGGCACCGATATATTGATATGATGTGCCTGCAACAGATGTAATATTTACATCTTCAAGTTTGAAGTCATAAACTTCACCCTTATTTACACCAAACAAGCCGTATGCTGTATCATTTGATGTAGCTGTAATTGTTAGATTTGATATTGACTTTCCGTTACCGTTTAGGTTACCTGTAAACGGTTTGGAAGTTGTACCAACCGGAGTCCATGCAGTACCGCTTAAGTCAATATCATTCATCAATACATAGTATGCATCAAGATGATCTGACATAGCCTGAAGTTCTTCGGCCGTCGTAATCTGGTAAGGTGATGCCTTACTGCCGTCAGGGTCTTCAGGAAGGATAGTTGAGCCGCCGCCGCACGATGCATCTTTAGCTACATATTCGTCCTCTGTACCTCTTTCGGCGATTACCTTTTCTACACTTGTATTATTGCTGTACTTAACAATTACAAGTTCATATCTGCTTGTCTTTGTTCCGTCAGAAACAACAATATAGAATTTATTTACTGTTCCAAGGTTTGCAATATCAGGTACTGATAATTGACCTTGATCTTCACCAAGAACAACATCACCTGTGTCTGTTACTCTGATAAGTCCAAGTTTTGAATCGCTTCTTCTTGTTGCAATTACAATGCTTGCACTGTCATCTGTGCTCGGAATAGCTGTCTTATAATTTCCGTACTTATCCGGAGTTAGCTTTGTATAATCTCTTTCTGACTTGCTCTGAACCATTACATTTGAAAGTGCCAAAGACTGGTCTTGTCTTACAAGTGTAATTGTTTCTGCAATAAAGCTGTTATCATCATACGGATATGAGTAAATCTTGAATTTAACAGTTGTTGTCTTACCCGAATCAAGAGTTACTGTTTCAGTATTTTCACTTACCTTAAACTCGCTGTCACCAATCTGTACCTTTGAAACTTCGCTGTCTGCAACAACTTTAATATCTGCCGCAGTTGCTCCGTAAGGTACTTCATAAGTGTAACCGCCGCTTGTCTTTGTAAGCTTGGTTCCGTTGACATAGACTTCTTTTTCACCCGTATTGCTTCTTATAATATACAATGTGTATGCTTGCTCTGCCTTACCGTCCTTAGATGTAACGGTAAAGTCAACCTTAGATACGTTCCTTGTAACATTATAAGATACGTTCAAGACACCGTTTGTTGATTTATCGCTGCCAAGTTTAACTACTGCATCTTCGTTTGCCGCAGTTATTGTAAGTATGCCGTTTGTTACGGTACTGTCTGCTCTTACAAGATATGTATTAGACTTAAAGTCTGCCTTTTCAGCTGTTACACCGTCAAAGACAACACTCTTTAGAGCTACGTCTGAATCTTCAACATACTTAATTATTACTTGATATGGATCACTTACAACCTTACCGTCATAACTCATAATTCTGAAGTTAAATACTGTATCATTTTCTGAGTTAAGTGCAAGATTTTCAAATACATAACCGTGTGAGTTGTCACTTACAAGAATACCGTCAATACCGAATCCTGTAAGTTCTACCTTTGCCATGTTACCTGTAGGAACGATTGAAAGGTCAACCGGATTACGTCTGTTTACAACTGCTGTGTAGATACGGTCATCAGGAACTGAGAATAACGAAATATCTACATCTGTTGAGGCACCGGCTGTAAGTTCAGTCTTATTAAGTGAAACTGACTTGACATCTGTGTCTTCGTAATCAGTATATACATACAATGTGTATGTCTGCTTTACACTGCCTGATGATGATCTAATTGTAAATTCAAACTTATTTACCTTTGAAACATCGGGTTCATCAAGCATTCTCTTTGCAATAAGTTCACCGTGGGCTACATCGTAATCGCCTGTTTCACTATTCTTCATTGAGATTTCTGCAATACCGCTTGATGTATGTATTGTGATAGTTGCAGGGTTTTCTGCTCTTGAATCGCCTCCGTTAAGCTCTGACGGAATTGCAATCTCATAGATAGTAGGATTATTCTTTCTTGTGATTGCTGCGATACCATTTACGATAACCTCGCCTATCTCTGTGTTATTACTGCTCTTATAGATACTTACTGTATAAGTCTTCTTAGCATTTGGTGTACGTACATCATCAACATACAACTGTGAACGAACTTCTACAGTTATAGTTGTTTCTTCTTCAGAAGACAATGTATATGAAGTATCTGACCATACGTTGATGTATGGAATTGAAAGTGCATTTCCTGCTACATTGACAAGTTTAGCATATTGATTTGCTGTAATTGTTACATCTGCCTCAGTTACGGTTGTCGGAACGCTGAATGTATACTTCAAACCATTTGAGATAGGAGTTGTATTTACAGTATCATTAACCTTTACATTGTCAAGTGACAAGTCATCTGATGCACCCTTTAATAATAAGTAGTAGTTCTTAACCAACTCTGCCTTATCATTTTGAGGTTTAACGGTAATTCTCAAGTATCTCTTACCGCCAATAGGAACACCGCCTACAACCTTATATCGGAATGCACCTTCGTCGGTCTTCTTTCTTGTGATGATGTCACCTGTCGAATCTATGATGTTTTCACTGTCATCAGGCAATGCTACTTCATGTATTGATTCGATTGTTGCATACTTATCTGTAAGCAGTATGTCAAGCAATGTATCGTGGTCAGGAACGTTTGCTTCATACAATACTGTCATTGACATATCAACATTGTATTCGCCGTCCAAACCTTTTTCTGTTGTTATACTCTTAATTGATGTATCGTCTGACTTTTCTCTGAATTCAAGAACATAGTTCTTCTTCGAGCCGTTTTCAGCCTTTACTTCGATTACATATTTACCACCGTTTGCATTTGCCGGCAATGTATCCTGCCAATTATTATCTGTTGTCCAACCGGCTGTATCGCCTGCTGTTGAAGCACTGCTATCGCCGTTATTATGCCACTTATTCTGTGAATCATAGTAACCTACTCTCAATATTGACTTAGGTGAAGTTTCAATCGTAATTTGAGGTACTTCTGTCATTGAGTCTACGAAGAATATGTACTTAACGTCATCACTGTTTTCTACAGGTTCTTCTGTAGCATCCACATTACCACGCTTGATGCTGATAATATCATTTTCACCGCTTCTTCTTGTGACGTGTAACTTATATGTCTTAATCGGCTGTGAAGTATTCTGCGATTGAACATAGATTGTATATATCTTAGCTGTATCAGTTGCTTCTGTAAGAGCGATTGTATAAGCCTTAGATGTTATACCCTTATCAACCAACGTTGGTGCAGGCTCACCATCTTCTGTAATCGCAAGTTTTGTAAATTGATTCTTAGCCTTTACTATAACATTTGCTATTTCGTCAGTTGTTTCAATACTTCCGTCATAGTAACCGCCGTTTGAAGCTACCCAGTTAGCTTCTACACCGTTTACTGTTACTGTAATATCGGTATCAGTACTCTGCGGCATAATGATTAGCTTAAATGTCTTCTTATAACTTGAGCCTGATTTAGCCACATCAACTTCATAAGTATATGGATTGCTTTCCGTCAAAGCTGACAAGTTACTAACCTGTAATCTATACAATGTTCTGTCAGGTGAATCAACAGTTATAATATTATTTGCATTTGTTGTATTTCTTACTTCAGCAATATTACCGTTTATTGATGTTAGGTATATAGTTGCTGTGTTAGAAGTTGTAGGAACATATACAATATATTCGTTCTTGTCCTCTTCCTTCGCAATCTTTTCGTCATCGTATTCTACAGTCAATTCCATATCCATATCTGTAGGTGTTGCGATGATGTAGTAATCCTTTGTACCGCCGCTCTGCGATGTTACGGTTACAGGAATTGCGAATGAATCGTTTGTGCCGTCACCGTCAAAGTCGTAATCGGCTGTAAGTTTTGTAAATGTTGCCTTTGCAGTACCGCCGTTTGTATTTGCGAACGGTGCATTATCAATGCTTGTTACTGCCGCATTTACATCTTCAAGCTCGATTGCAAGGTCAAATACTGTATAACCCGATGTAGTTGACTTAGGAACATATACATGATATGCATTGTATATATTACCGCCTAAGTTTACACTGTCATCTGCTGTAGTATCTGTATCCTTGTTTTCACTGTCATTTGGATTTGCAGTTACCGACTTGATATTTGCATTGTTACTCTTCTTATAAATATATAGCTTATATTCGGCTGTTGCTGTATTTGTAATATCATCAGATTTAACTGTGATTGTTACTTCTGTGAAGTTACTGTTTATAGTATCTTCAAGGTCTGTTGTAACAGTTGCGCCAAGTGTCGGATTTGTGTTGTTATTGCCTGAAACGCCGTCTTTACCTGTAATTTCTACACGGTAATTTGCGTTAGATGCAAGAGCCCATACATCTGCACTTGTTGCTGTACCGTCTACATAATATACATATGAGCCGTCAAGGTTTGTTTTCTTAACAGTATTGTTATCAACCTTTACAGTCAATGCATAATCATCGCTCAAACGTTTTAGATATACAACGTTTTCATATGCAGGGTCACCGTCAGCTGTTCTGTACAATCTGAACGGTACTTCCATTTCGGTTACAGAGATAGGCATTGAAACCTTAAGCTCTGCATAACCGCCGGCTGTAATATCGCCATTGTTAATGCTTACGAAGTGGTTCTTGCTCGCTGCCGTAACACCAATCAATACTTCACTTGCGTTAGGAAGTACTTCAAGATATGTATATCTTGGTTCTGAATCAGTCGGTGCAGTTGCATCCAAACCGTTTACTGTTACGCTTTCAACAGAAGGAGCTTCGTCTGTACCCTTTATAACAAGCTTATACATCTTCTGTAGTGAGCCATCCTGTGAAACTACCTTAACATATCTAATCTCGTCGCCTGTCTGTAAATCCAAACCTGAAACGATTTGAGTTACATATCCTACGTTGCTTGGATTATTATCATATGCATTCTGTCTAAGTTTCTCAATATCTGTAAGTTCTGCCAATTCATCAGATGCTTGTACAGTTACATTTGTAAACTTAGTTGTATCAGGGATTTCAACAGTCCATGTTTCACCGTTGACGTCTGATGATTCCTTAACTGCATAATATGTGCCAACCTTAATATACTCTACATCTGCATTTGTATCTGTATCTCTGATTATTAAGGTGTATTCTTTAGTTGTAAATCCGTCTTGTCCTGTTACTGTTATACGGTATCTGTTTACCGGCTGACTGTGTAGAGTTACCGCATCATTTGCCCATACATTCTGTGACTCGCTGCCCACTTCATTGTATGACAATCCATATGGTGACTTTGTCAAATCTCTTGTGATAGCTTCAACCTTAACAGTTGAATTTGCATCTTGTGTTGTTATTGAAACATCAGCAGTCTTATCACTCGAAATACCGGTCTTTAGATATGTGTAAGTACCGTTTGCATTGCTTACTGTAGTACCGTTTACAGTTACATTCATAAGGTCTGTGTTTACAGCAACCTTAGTAATTACAAGAGTATATCTCTTTGTTGTACCGTCTTTTGCCTTAACTTCAATCGTTGCAGTTGTTTCTTTACTGTTTACAACCACATTGCTCAAAGTAACAGCTCCGGTCGCTTCATCCTTGCTGTCATAGCTGCCGTTTATATGTACGTACTGAACAAGCGATGTTTGCGGAGTTGCTATAATATCAACTCTTGAAGTTGTATCAGGAATCTTAATTACGAACTTGCTGTTATCATCTGCATCATATTTTGCAGGTCTTACAACACCGTCTACAACAACATCAACGCTCTTAAGCTCAGGGTTACCTTCTACAGAAGATACCTTTACGAAGTAAGTCATTACTTGACTTCCGTCTTCTGACTTAATATATACAGGAATTGTTACACCTGCTCTAAGCTCGTCATCAGTTATACCTGTAAGGTCAACATTAACACTTGCATCATTGCTGTTTGAATATGTTATTGCAGCTGAACCGACATATGCTGACGGTTTATAAGTTGTTTCGATTGCAACTGTTGACTGACTGTCCTTAGCCTTTACTCTGATAGGAAGAATTGTTCTGCCCGAATCTACATATGTATAGAATTCACCTGCGGTATTCTTGCTTAAGTCAGGATCTTCATTTGCAATATAGATTGCTTTTACAAATTCAATTTCTGTATTATCAGACTTCTTGCGAAGTACAAGTTTATAATCCTTTGATGTGACTCCGTCTTCTGCTATTACTCTGATTGAAAGTTCTGTTGGACCATCATTCAATGACGGGTCAAGAGTAACTTCTCTGATTGCCTTATATGCTGCACCCGTTGTCATAGTTGAAGGCTGTTCTGTAGCAGGGTCGTAAATTACAACCTTTGAGCTTGTATTATTTGCTTCTGCAGTAATATTAATGCTTAGAGCTGTACCCGTTGTTATAATATCACTTGCATTAATACCAAGATAATACTCAATATTACCGTTTTCATCAGTAATCTGCTTTACCTTACCTGTGTAGTCAGGGCTTGCAGGGTCTGTTGTAGGTGTTGAATCAACCTTATACAGACCAACATTATTTGATGCGTATTTAATAATAAGTGTCGGTATATTCATTGAGCTGTTGTCTATGACAATACCGTCTGCTCTCTTAACATACAACTTAGTTGTTGTACTGCCGTTCGCTTCTTCTTCAAGAAGTTCTTTCGGAAGAAGAACCTTTGCAATACCTCCCTGTGTAGGATCTGCAGCGTTGATAGGTGTCGGAGTTACGAAGTTATTCGGTGTTCCGACTGCTACCTGCGAACGTGCATCGGCAGTTGTAACGTAAATTACAATACCGTCCTCCGAATAAGGGGCTTGACCTTCATATGTGTTAATTGAAGTCTTATATGTTGCAGCAACCTTATTTTCTGTTAAGTCTACTGCCGTTATAGCGTTTGTTTCAGGTAATTTCAAAATATTTACCTTAAACGTCTTTTCTGTTCCGTCTTCTGACTTAACATGGATATATACAGCATTTGCCTTTGGCTGAGTTGCTTTAACATCCATTTCATCTGTATATGTTGCATCGCCATTTACATAGAATGTACTGCTTGTTGAAATCGTCAGCTTAATGCTTTCATCAGTTGTAACATTATCGCCGTCTACAATAACACCCTCTGCTACAAGTTTTTGAGTTGTGTTATCTGTTCCGTCAGTTGACGCAGGCAAAGTATATTCATACTCACCGTCAGCATTCTGCGAAAGTTCTTCGCCGCCATATGTTACCTTTATTGCAGTATTAGCTGACATTCTTATAATATCAAGCTGATATACACCCTGTGAATATGATGTATCTGCCGGAGTTACAGCAATATAAAGTGTTGTTGTATCTGCTGTAATCGAAACATTTCTCATGTCGAACGGCATTCCTGACATAGAGTCACTCTTTGCAGTTGCTTCATCAGGACGAATTGCAACCTTTGAGCTTGTGCTTGCCGCTACGGCATTAACCTGTACATAGTTAGTATCATACTTAATCTTTGCAACATACTTACCGGTTGTCTTATCATATGTAACATTGTAATTTTCACCGATTATTATACCTGTCGGCTTGTACTCAAGCTTATCAACAGTAAGGCTTCCCAAACGAGAATCTGCGGTTTTCTTGTAAATACGTAGTGTATATTCATTAACCGCACCCAATGTTGTTGTTACCTTTAGAGCAATATCCATATAACCCTTGTCATTAAAGTTCAAGGTTACATCTTCGGTTGTTGTATATGAATATACGTTGCCGTTCTCAATTTGAACTTGTCCGTTAGTTACTGCAGTTGTCAATGTTACAGACGCTGTCTTAGCATCGTCATCAACTGCCCATACATACATTAACTTTTCATTACCGTCTTCTTTTACAAGAGTTGAGTTAATATAGCCGCTGTTATCAACTGATACAAACGGATCACTCTCTTCATCAAGCTTGAAAATTGTAAGTATATACGGAGCGCCGTCAAGTGAATCGGCTGTCAATTTAATATATGTCTTATCTGATGTCTTTGTATTATCAAGGATAAATCCGTCATATGTGAATTCACCAGGTGTTGTTGCCTCCTTTACGGCATTTAGCAAGCCATCAGGAGTGTATGTTACCTTTGCGACATCTCCGATCATAGGAGTTGTAATGATGTTAATATTAGCAACATCCTTAATCGGGATTACAATCTCGTAGTTCTGAGTATCACTCGGATTCTTCTGGTACGCGGTATATGTATTAAGCACATTTCCGCTTGCATCAACGATTTCTACCTTAATTTCCTTGATTGTTGTTGCCTCCGACTGTCTGTAAATAGTCAATGAATGGTTTGATACAGTTCCGTCTTGTGCTGTTACTTTAATAGGAATGACCTTATATGTTTCATTTGCCGACATTGTAATCTTCTGTACGTCATAGTAACCGTCATGACCGTTATCCTTGTCATGATCGCTGTTTACAGTTACATTCGCAATAGAGATTTTAGCTGACGGAGAAACTTGGCTATAGATATAAATATCTCTATCCTTAGCATCGCCGGTTTCCTTAATGATTGCATAATAGTTACCTGTATTACCTATCAGAACACCATTTCTTACATAATCCGATACTGCCGCATCTTTCAATTTAATATGGTTTTCAGGTTGGTCATAATAAACCCAATCAGCTACATCTGTAGCAGGATCGTTTTCACCAACTTTTACAATTCTCAAATCACCGTCATTTGAGTATCTTGTTGTATGAGCTTTATATATTCCGTCAAAGCTTGTGTTGCTGTTCTTAAACTCGAAGTAATAATTATCTTCAAGTTCACTGATCGGTACATCTGTAAATTCATAGTATCCTATAAACTTAGGGTCTTTTGAACCAATATTTGCGTCTGTCAACAATGTACCCATAACAGGATTTTGACCGTTCTTATCTACCATATAGATAACATCTGCGTCTACAATACTCTTAACGTGTACCGTTACAGTTGTAGCATTAGGAATTGTTGTTTGTACAAGACCTGTATAAACACTCTTTAGAGGATCAACAAGCTTATAAGACTTATCGCCTACAACAGATATTATCTCTGTATATTCATCACTGTCAAGATAACCCTTTTCAACTGCGGCTTGAGTTGCTGTGTCATCAAGTTTTGAATAATCAAATACGATTGCTTCAACATGATTATCGCTTGCATCGGCAACTTCTACATATGCAGTCTGTTTTGTACCTGTCTTTACATCTGTTACAACAAGTGTTGCAACACCTTCCTTAGTCTTTCCGCTTACTTTACCGTCTGAATCTACAGATACAAGTGAACCAGGAATAAGAGCAGTTACTCCATCCTTATCCATTTCATTCGTGATTTCCCATTTGTATGTGTCACCTGTTGTTGCATTATCTTTAATCAAGTTAAATCTATTGAATGAAACTTTCATCTGATAAGGTGCGGAACCGATATAAAGTTTCAAGCTTGAAGGAATAAGCTTCATAGTTCTGCCTGTTACAAGCACAGGGCTGAATTCGTTAGAATCAGATGCGTTTGTTGTACCAGGTTTATAGTGTGCAGGATCTTCACCCGCATAAGCATCACCCAACTGACCGTGTGTATTTTCACCGAAGCTCCATACAAATCCGTCTTCAAGTACAACGTATGATGTTGCACCACCTGTTGCAACCGAAATTGCCGACAGACTTCCGTCATCAACAGTTACTTCTACAGGAGATACTTTGTCATCAGATGTTGTTACATTACCGATACCCAAACGTCCAAGGTCTGCACTACCCCAGCTCATCACTCTTCCGTCTGCTGTTATCGCAATATTGTGCAATGCACCGACTGAAATATCAACTGCGTAGTTATTAGTACCGTCAAATACATCTACATAGTTAGGAGCGTAGTATAACAAGCTTCCGCTTTCGGCAATACCTTGTCCAAGCTGACCTTCACTGTTAGCGCCCCACGATATAATTCTGCCGTTATCAAGCATTGCAACAACGTGATATAAACCATCATACGTTCTTAAAATATGACCGTTAAATTCATCACCAAGGTCTATCTGTACAGGGTAAGCATAGTAACGATTATTTGTATTATCAATTTGGTGATTCGAGTTTTCACCCCAACCCCAAAGTGTACCGTCATAACGTACTGCCTTTGTTGCGCTACCGCCTGCACCGATACTAATGCTGATAACTTTGTTCAAGCCTTGTGCTACAACCGGAGTGCTTGATCTCTTGCTTGTATCCTTTGAAGGAGCACCAAGCTGACCTAAGCTGTTGTCACCAAAGCTATATACGTATCCGTCTGCACCAAGTACCATTGTATGTTGTTTACCTGCCGAGATAGATACTATTTCAGGCAGACTTTCTACCTTTTGAGGTGTTGATACGACTATGCTTGCATTACCCAAACCAAGCTGACCGTAATCATTATGACCCCATGTATAAACTTCACCGTCACGGGTAAGTGCGATTGAATGATATTCACCTGCGTGAACAGATACAATATCCTTACCGTTTAATGCTGTTACATTTATAGGTTCATATGCACAAGATACGCTGCCGTCACCAAGCTGACCGTATTCATTGTTACCCCATGTCCAAACTGTTCCGTCCGACTTAAGAGCGATAACATGAGAGTTACCTGCTGAAATCATAGGAGCTGTCTGTGCGTCTTTATCTATTACATGAACGATACATACTGATGTAAGGTTGCCCTTCTTAACAACGATATGAGTAATACCAATCTTATTACCTGTAATCTCGCCGTCATCACCAACTGCCGTAACATCTGCAATAGCTGTATTCTTACTTTCAAATGAGATACTTCCAGGATTAGCATAATCAGTAATCAAGTTGAACTTCTTACCCGAATATGTGTCAAGAGTAGCAGTTTCTCCGACATGAATTGTCATTTCATATTTAGAAATAAGTTCTGTTCTTTCACCGATTAGAACCGGAACATAACTCTTTGTTTCGTTTCTGGCAACCGGTGTACCAAGTGAATAGTCACCATAACCGTAAACGTCACCATTTCTTGTATAGAATACTGAATATTCATCACCAAGACTTACACCTGCGATTGCGAAATCGTTATATGATGACTTGATAGTATCAATAACAGCATTTGCAATAGGTATATTTCTTTCAACGGTGTCACCTATACCAAGTTGACCCTTATTATTTTGACCGAATACATACATATTACCATCCTTACCGATAACTGTACTGTATTTATTACCGGCTGCTATGGTTACTGCATCTGTTAAAATCTTTGTGTATGTATTTTTTGTTGCACTCGGTGTATTACCAAGCTGACCGTGTTGGTCACTGCCTGTTGCATAAACGTTTGATGTAAATGCAAGAGCAATACTATGATCATATCCTGCAGCTATAGCAACTATATCTTCGGTATCTCTTACTTCTGTCGGCAACCACAATTCACCTGTGTTATTACCGACTCCGCCTTGTCCCGAATCATTAGCGCCCATTGCCCAAATTGTTCCGTTTGAACGCAATAGCAATGCATTTTCACTGCCTGCCGAAATAGCAGTTACACTGTCAACTGTTGATACGCTCTGAGGAGCAGCATATGCCGTACCGATATTACCAATACCAAGTTGGCCCTTATTGTTGCTGCCCCATGTCCATACATTACCGTACTTATCAAGAGCCATACCGAACGCATCACCTGCTGCAACGTTAATTATGTTGCTTAGTCCGTCAATCTTTGCGAATGATGTACGAGCCGATATTGCTGTTGATGCAACTCCAAGCTGACTGCAGTCATTCAGACCTGTTGAGTAAACAGTTCCGTCTGATGCTACAGCAAGTGCAAATTCTTCACCGACTGCAATATCAATAAACTTAACACCTGACGGTGTTACATCAGTAGGTTCATCAACAGATATTGTGTTGCCTGTACCAAGCTGACCGTTCTTGTTTATACCCCATGCCCAAAGAGTTCCGTCTGCTCTTAGAGCAAGTGAATGGTTACCCTTCGTTATAGCCTTAGGTTCAAATCCTACATTATTATTTGATACGATTACTTTTATGTATGCACTCTTTTGACTGTATTTGTTTTCAGCCGCAGAAATGTATGCCGTACCTGCTTTATTCGCAGTTGCAACGCCTGTTGACTTGTTGATTTCAAGTACACCAAGGTCACTTGAAACAAACTCAAATTCATGCATACTAAGTATGCCGCTCTGATATAGATTGAATACATTAAATCCTGCATCCAAATCCTTAACATCATCGACATTCATATAGATTGTGCCATAAAGAGCCGTACCGTTTTCATAAATAACAACTTCGTTACCGCCAACCATCAGAGGTACATTCTTATCAATTTGTGTACCGTCACCAAGCTGACCGTATTCATTACTACCTACAATCCAAACGTTTCCGTTTTCATCGACTGCCATCTGATGATTTGAGCCACCTGCAACAAGATCAAACTTCAAATCATCTGATGATTTAATAACCTTAGCAGGTACATACTTCTCTGTTGTGTTGCCGATACCAAGCTGACCGTATTCATTTGCACCCCATCTGTAAATGTCACCATTTACATCAATTGCGGCTGAAACGAATTTACTTGCTGAAATATCAACAATTCCCGACAGATATGAATCTCCCGAATTTTGTTCGCCTTTATAAACTTTTACCGGAACAGTGCTTGCTGTTCTGCTGTTTGTACCAAGTTGACCGTGTTCATTTGCGCCTAATGTCCAAACATTTCCGTTAGTATCAAGAGCAAGAAGATGGTTCGTACCGTGTGCAATCTTCAAGATTGAAAGTTCATTTCCGTTATCGTCCTTGTATCCCATTACCTTTGTAGGAATGTTATCCTTAGACATCTTCCAAACTTCACCGCTTATACTTAGAGCATAATTGCCGCTTACTTGAAGAATGTTATTCAAACCTGAAACGATTGATGCATAATTTTGATTATCGTATTCTTCTCCAAATACTGCAACTGTACCGTTTGCAAGTAGGATATATGCTGTATTGCCGTGAGTTGAAATTCCAACTGCACCTTCTACATCTGTACCGTCTTTATATTTAACTGTGTCAATACCGGTAGCCGATCTGTCATCATTACCGTTACCAAGCTGACCATTGTTATTATTACCCCACGAGTAAACTTTACTGCTCATTCCTATTGCAAGATTATACTTATCACCTGCCGCAATCAGAACAGCTTGTTCATTGTTTGCACCTAACGTCACCTTCTTAGGTTCAAGTGACATTCCGTTTTCTGTTTCATATCCAAGTTGATTTGAGTCATTCAGACCCCAAGTCCATACAGTACCGTCATACTTAAGGGCAATGCTGTGTCCTTTGCCGCCGTCTACCATCGGGTAGATACCACCGTTTTGACCTACGTAAACCGTTACATAACCGATTGTGTTTGAAGATGTCTTAACAACCTTCAAGATTGCTTTGCCGTCTTTAACACCTGTTATTGTAAGTCCGTCGCTTTCTACCCTAACAACTGATGTATCAAGTGATTCAACTGTATAACTGTTATCGGTTGATGTAGTCTTACCTAATAGATTTAGATATTCGGCAATCGTTACCGTAAGTGCATTATTATTAGTGTCACCTACAGAAACATTAACGCTTGAACCCTTATCCAATCTGATAACCTGTGGTTTAACGCTAAGTTGCATTTTACCCGCAATTACAGGAATATATGCATTCGCATTATCCTGATTACCAAGTTGGCTGTATTCATTTGCACCGAAACTCCATACATAACCGTCACTGTCAATAGTTACTGTATGGTTAATACCTGCAGCAACAAAGATAATATTCTTTGCAGAATCAATGTATTCGACCTTTGAAGGGCTCTTATAGTCCTTCTTAATCTTCTGACCTGACTGATACTTTTCTTCATTGATACCCCATGCATATACGTCACCGTTTTCTGTTATGGCTACGCTGTAACGATAACCGGCTGCAATATCAATTACCTTGCCAAGTGTGCTTATAAATTGAATATCGTTTGTACCAACTGAACTTATATCACTCAATTCACCGACACCAAGTTCACCGTTCTTGTTATCACCGAATGTATATAGGCCTCCGTCTCTTGCTATAAGAAGAGTATGAGTTGTATCAATATTAGTTGCGCTGCCGTCACCGATGTGGTCATTAGATGCAACCTTTATAAAACGTACATCTTTAGTATCTTTTTGAATTATTACCGATGACGCATTCTTATTAGGAATTTGCCATATTGTACCGTCAGCCTTTAGACCGTATTTACCTGAAATTTGAATCATTCTCTCGAACAAATCAAGCTGAATAGGTTTATTACCATAACCTGTATTGTTATTGATATTACCCCATGCGTAAATATGTCCGTCCTTATCAAGCGCATAGCTTGTTGTTTCGCCGACACCGATTTCAACAGCCTTTGTGCTGTCAGGAAGATTAACCTGTACAGGTTTATTAGAATTGTTACGTGTACCGTTTCCAAGCTGACCTAAGTCATTTCTTCCCCAAGTCCATACTTTACCTGTATTGTCAACAGCTACAGTATGACCGTTACCCGTTTCAATTCTTGTAATATAATTTGAAGGATTACCGAAATCAAAAGTAATCTCTGTAGGTACAATTCTGTTTTCTTTGCCTTGGTCACCAAGTTGACCCAAGTCATTTTTACCCCATGTATATACTTTACCGTCTTTATCAAGTGCAACAGTAAATCCTTCACCTGCGGCTACCTGCGGAAGGGTCTTATAGCCGTTCATAAGAACAGTTACTTCAACAGTTGTCTGTCTGCCACCGCCTGATACGATAATCTGTGTCTTACCTGTTGATACAGGATTGATTGTCAAGCCACTTACAGATGCAATGTTTCCGTTTATTGAACTTGCGCTGAAGTTTACACTTGAATCTGTATTCTGTATTACATTGAAGAACTTATTATAAACCGGATTGATAACTGATGTTTCACCCTCATGAAGTGTTACAAAATATTCATCAAGTGAAATATAATCTTCACCCGTCTTTGCAGGAACAAGTTCATTTGTTTCTGTATCTGACGATTGACCTGCCGTACCATTACCGATTTGACCAAGGTCACTTGCACCCCATGTATATACATATCCGTCTGTTAATATTGCAGAAGTATTTGTTCCGCCTACTGCAACACCCCAAACATTAGTGTTATTTACAGGGATATATGTCGGTTTAGATACCTTTTCTGTCTGGCTGTTATCACCAATCTGACCACGACTGCCCGCACCCCAAGTATAAACCTTACCGCTGTCTGTAAGTGCAGCTATATGCGTTTGGGCAGAACGCGAACCGCCAAACTGTAAATCAACAATACCGCTTGTTTCATTAGGTATGTTAATTTGGGATACCAAAGAAACCTTTTCGCCTGCGGCATCATTCAATACTTGGTAATACTGATTATTACCCCATACAAATGCTCTGCCGTCAGCAGTCATAAATGCTGAGTTATAAGGGCCTGCCGAAAGTGCGGCTGCCTCAACTTTATCACCGGTTGAAGAATTTGCATCTACAGGTAAATCTACTTCTACAATAGTTGCAGTATATGTATTACCGTCTTTTGTTGTGTCAACACCAAGTTGTTTTTCTGTATTGTCACCGACTATCCACATAGTTTTGTTACCAAGAAGTAACATTGTATGTGCGGCGCCGGCTGCTATATCAACTACTCCGCCAAGTGTACCGTTGCCGCCAACACCTCTCATTAATACCGGAGTCGGATGTTGAGAACCGTTTACATCTGCTGTTCCAAGCTGACCTCTTGTATTATTACCGAAGCTATATACATATCCGTTATCTGTTAAAACAACCGAATAATCAGCACCTGCAGCTACCTTTACCGCAAATACATTTGAAAGTGCCTTAACCAATACAGGCAATGATGCACTGCCATATTTATAGGCGCTTACACCAAGCTGACCGTAGTTATTCATTCCCCATGCATAGACTTGACCATTCTTATCTACTGCAAGAACATGGTCCGGACCTGCCGCAATATCAACGATTGTTTCAGCGTCAAGGTCAAATCTCTGGTCATTATTAGGATTGATATATTGATCAATTCTTGTAGGAGTTGCAATTACAGGAGTTGCTGTATCAATACCTACTCTGCCGTTAGTATTTGAACCCCAACCCCAAATTGTTCCGTCTGCTTTCAATGCGATTACATAACCGTCACCGATTGCAATCTTAGGATTTGTAAATCCTTCAGAAACCGTAATATGAGTTGCAACAGTCTTACCTGTAAGTGAATCTGTTGCAATAAGAACAGTTGAACCTGTCTTAAGTCCCCTAACCTTTACAGTAGTCGATGTCAAACCGCCTGTTGCGGCTGAAGGAGTTGATGATACGATTTCTGCAATATTTGGATTTAGTATCCTCCATGTAACTTCGCTTGTGGTTGTTGTTGATGTATTAAATAATGAGAATACTGTAGCCGATGAAGTTGCAGTTACATCTGCTTCATCTGTCGGATGAAGTCTTAGAACCTTTGAATCAAGTGAAACCGGACTGCTGCCGACAACTACCGGATAAGGACTGTTATCCGTTGTTTGGTCACCAAGCTGACCTTGATTGTTAAGACCCCATACGTATACTCCGCCCGTCTTAGAAACGGCAAGTACATGAGATGCATTATCGCCCGATTCAACCATCATGATATTTGACAGTTTTTCTGTTCCGCTGTTATTCTTATCAACAAAAGTTGGAAGTGTTGAAATTCCTCCGGTAACTCCGTGACCTAATTGACCTACATGGTTATAACCCCATGCATATACATTTGCATCTGCAGTATTGGTAAGTGCAACATGGAATCTGTAACCTGCAGTAATTTGCGAAATGTCCGTCAAAGGATTTGTTCCGTCTGTTGTTACCCTTACAGGATATACATTAGTCCAGTTTGTTGTATTTGTACCTGTAATGCCTTCTGTATTAATACCTGTAGAATATACATAGTTATCAAAAGCATCAGTAGGATCTGTTATATTGTCTTTTAGTTCAAATGTTACATATGCACCATGATAGTCACCGCGGCCAAGACTTACAACACCCTTGAATTCACCGCCGTTGGCACTCTTCTGCATCTTTTGAACAAGACTCGAATTACTTGTATTACCTACACCGCGTTCACCGTATCCGTTATAACCCACTGTGAATACTGTTGAATCTCTGTTCAAAATTGCTGTTGAATAAGTACCAACTTCTGCATCAAATGCATTATTAACACCGATAATCTTATTCGGTAATGTATTATTTGCACCGTTTGTACCTAAGTTACCATAATTGTTATAGCCCCAAGCATAAGCAGTACCGTCATCCATGATTACTATAGCGCTATGAACACCGGCTCTTATCTTAACAGCTTTGTTTGAAAGACCTGCACCGAAGAAACCGTTACCATCTGTACTCTTAACCTTTATCGGATAGTATTGATAGTAATCGCTGCCTGTACCCTGTCCGAGTGCAGCATAGTAATTACGTCCCCACGCATAGACGCTGCCATCTCTTGTCAATGCATATGCTGCATAAATGTTAGCCGAAATATCAATTACATCTTCAAGAGGTGAACCGTTATCAAGGACTACCTGTACAGGAGCTCCTGATTGAGTAACTGTTTTGTCATTAATACCAAGCTCACCGTATGTATTTTCACCCCATGTCCAAACTGTTCCGTCTGCCTTTAGGGCGATTGAGAAGTAATCACCCGCATCAATCTTAGGGAATACAGCTGTTCCGTTGTCAACTGCCGACTGATAGTCTGCAGGAAGGACATTAACCTCTATCAATGCATACAAGTTTGTATCCTTATCTGCAACTACAATGTTTGCCTTACCTACGCCAACAAACGAAAGCTGATTATTAAGTCCGACTGTAACAACATTTGTATCTGTGGATGCAATTCTAAATGTACCTATATCTGTGATATGGTCTTCAAATACGTTAAAGCCCGAAACAATACTCGGTATAAAGCTTCTTGAAGGAGCACCTTCATATGTTGTAATTTCATTATTTGTTATACCGGTAAGCTTAATCTTTTTAGTACCGACAGCTGTAGGATAATTGCTGTTATCAAAACCGCCATTACCGATTTGACCTTGAGTACCAAGACCCCAAGCATATACGTCACCATCTGTTTTTATAACTGCAGAATGATTGCCGTTGTTACTTGCATCTGCCCAGATTACTCTGTCAAGATTATTAGTACCGTTTTCGTCTTTAACGTTTGTAAACTTGCTTTCTGACAGATTTGTAGAACCTACGCCAAGCATTCCGTAATCATTCTTACCTGTTGCAAGAAGTTCCTTACCGTTTTCCTTAATTGCAAATGTAGCTCTTGCTCCGCTGATACGGATTACATTATCTATATTGTTATTCTTTCTTGGCAAGCCGTCTGAATTAACAACACCAAGCTGACTGTCTACACCTTTACCCCAAACATATGTTTCCTTGTTTTCGGTAATTGCAAATCCACTGCCGTAACCCGCAGCGATTGCTACAACTTTATCATTAATAGAAACTTGAGATTTTGCTACTACACTTGTAGAAAGCTTACTTGTACCGTGTTCAATACTGCCGTTATAACCCCAAGCATATACTCTGCCTGATTCTGCAAGAGAATAGCTTGTAGCATTTCTGCCGCCTGCTATTGCTATTGCTCTTGATACACCTGTATATATCGGTGAAAGGATATAACCTGCACTACCGCTCTTGATTTGTCCGTTGTAATTCTTACCCCAGCCATATACGTCCATTGTATCTGTAATTGCAAGTGCAAATTCATCTACACCTGAACCGCCGACTGAAATATCAGTTACAAGCAAACCGTTATTTACAAATGACTGAATCATTTGAGGAGTATTAAGCTGAACACTTGTTACCAAGCCTTGACCAAGCTGTCCATAATTATTTACACCCCATGTCCAAAGATGTCCGTCAAAATCAAGCGCCATTACGAAATTATCGCCTACAGCAATCTTTTTAATATTTGACATAACCTTTCGAGGTTCTGTTTCCATACCGCCTGTGTATCCAAGGCCAAGTTGTCCTGAAGCATTATTACCCCATGACCAAACTGTTCCGTTTGCCTTTAGAGCTACAGTAAATGTTTGACCTGCCTCTACCATCGGATATGTTACGTATTCGTCTTTATCAGGCACTACTGAAACTAAGACATAAAGAGTATTAATTACATTATCTGTACTGTCTTTAATCTTAATTTGAACATATGTCTGTCCGACAGTTTTACCTGTTACTGTACCGTTTGAATCAATCGTTGCAACATTGCTGTCCCATACGTCAAATTCCTGACTGTATGTAGCTGCCGCATCAGCTGATGAGAATAGGTTAAACGAACCCTTAATATCAATTATATTACCAATGTTTTGCTGCTTGTCAATCTTAGCAAGTATTTCTCTTTCCTTGACTAAAATTGTAGGCTCTGCACCTATCATTTGTGCAACATTGATTTTGTCGCCTGCATTTTGCAATGCAAGCTGTGAAGAAGTATTATCACCAACTGACCAAACGCTACCGTTTGAATCAATATATAGTGAGTGTGCACCGTTTCTTGATGATGATGCACCTATTGCATCAGTTGCTGTTGTACCGTCATTCTTCGCAAATTCCGAATACGGAACCATTGAAGTTGAGTTGTCTTCAGAACCGTTTGCAAGTTGACCGTGGTCGCCTAAACCTGATATTTTAAGCTGGCTGTCTTTATCTATTGTATATATGCTGTCACCGCCGCCGATTATCGCTGTATTATCACGTCCAAGCATTTCTGTCGGAGTTCTGAGCGTTGATGTATTATTCGGCGAAATTGCATAGTATGCGTTATTACCCCATGCATATGTCTTTGTTGAAGGCTTACTTGAAGCATCAAGAGAATATGTAACAGCTATACCGTTTTGGTTACCTGCACCGATTGCCATTGCTCTGTTATCAAGCGGTACTAATGTATATACTGAACCTGACGTTCCGCCTGTTCCGTATTCATATGCATAGTTCTTACCTAATGCATATACAAGACCGTTTGAAGTAAGCGTATAAACCGTTGCACCTCTGCCGGCTGCAACATCTACCGCATTAACTGCCGGAGATACAACAGGAGTATTGTAGCTTGCGTCATTTGCAATCTTTAATTGTCTGTATTCATTTGAACCGAAACCATATACGTTACCGTTTGAATCAAGTGCAACAACAAATATCTTCTCGTCATTCAATCCGCCTGCTGCAATCGCAACGATATTTTCAAGATATGTCTTATCTGCATTGCCTTGGTTCTGTTCACCCTTCAATACCTGTACCGGTACATTTGAGCTTACAGTTGTTCCGTTGCCAAGCTGACCGTTGTCATTTCTACCCCACGTCCAAACTGTTCCGTCTGTCTTTAGAGCTACCGCTGTCTGACCTGCTGCCGCAATCTTTATAATATCGCTTAAAGAGTCTATCTTTTCCGGATATACAACTGTTCCGTTTGATACACCGTTACCAAGCTGACCGTATGTATTTTGACCCCATGTCCAAACTGTTCCGTCTGCCTTTAGAGCAACAGTAAAGTCTGTACCTGCAGCTACCTGCGGATATGCTACACTTGTTTTTCCGACCGTCAAATCTGACGGACGCACTTCTACCTTAACAAGACCTGTTGTTAGAGGGTCGTTTGCAATAGATACTATAACATATGTTGTACCTACACCCACCGGCGTAATTTCACCGGTATCAGGATTTACAGTTATAATATTATTGTTTCCGTCATATGTCTGCCATAGAAGCTTAGCATCTGTCTTACCGCCGTTATTTGAGTTGAATACATTAAACGAATCAACTGACGGTGCCGGAATTGTTACACTTCCGCCATTTACCTTTAATGAATATAGATATTGACTCATTGTCAGGTAAGATGCACCAACTCTTACAGGAGTCGACTCATCTTTATTTGAACCGTTGCCAAGTTTATAATATGAATTATTTCCCCAAGCCCAAACACTACCGTTTGACTTGATTGCATACATTGATTGACCCGGTCTTTCATCAGCTGTTACTGCCGCATTAATTATATCTTCAAGATATGTACCCTCTTCACCTGAGTCACCTGCAAGTACATTGCCTACTACACCGAACTTAGAATTCGGTCCTTGTCCTGTTGCATATATACCCGCCTGACCTGATGTATAAAGTCTTCCGTCTGTCATTAAAACAACCGAACTCAATGACGTATCTGCAAATACCGGAGATGCTGTAATTGTCGTTGACGGATAATTTATAAGTTTAATCAAGTAATCAGCGCCTATTCCGCTTGCTGATTCGACATGAACTTTTACAAGTTGTTCAAACTTATCATTACCTGATGTTGCGACATTATATGTATTCAAGCTTGCACCGGCATAGCTTGTGTCATCGCCCTCTGTAAAGACAGTACCGTCAAGGGCAGTCATTTCGACATTATAGAATTGTACTGTTGCATTCTTGCTTGTCGCAAATACAACCGGAGTTGCCGAAACAGCACCAAGAGGCAATTCAACTTCATACAACGCGTCAGCATCTGCCGGAGCTTCATCACTTAGTACACCAAGTGCCGTTGACGCTTCACCGTTCTTCATAACAAGATTTACAGATACCTTTTTCAATGAAGTATCATCACTGTCATCGGCTTGCATTTCAATACTGTCTGCAGACATTGTTTCAATCGCCTGCTCATAATTATGTTTGCTGTAATCTGCGACAACTGTCGGTTTTGTATTAGTAGTTGAATTACCAAGACCTGTTGTACCGTAGCCTGCATAACCCCACATCATAACCAAACCGTCAGTTGTAATTGCAACTGCATTATGCCAACCTTGTTTTGCATACAATGCTTTCTTACCGTTTAAGTCAGCTTGGGTAGTTGTAATTCTGTCAGATGTTGTTCCGTTACCTGCTGAGCCATATCCGTTATATCCCCAAGATACAATTTGTCCGTCACTGCGAAGAACACTGCCGATATGTCCGATGGCGTCAGAATTAATTCTAACTGCACCGTTTAGCATTGAGTTATTCTTTGTGATATTAACCGGTACACCTGTTACATATGAATCGCTTGTATTCTTAGGATCTATTGCTGATTTATAGTTTCTGCCCCATGTATATAGAGTGCCCTTTATATCAAGTGCCATTGAATATGATGCATAGTTACTGTATCCGCCTGCACCGATGTCTACGATAAAGTCACTGCCATTACCGTCGCCAAGATATGTGTTTGTATTATTGTTGCTATAACCTGTACCGACAACTCTCATAGCGACTGTCGAACTATGATCTGAAGTATCACCGTCACCAAGTGAGCCATAAATACCCCAACCCCATGCATAAACTTGACCGTCTGCCGTTAAAGCAAGGTTGTGATATGCACCGACTGCGATTTTTACGATATTTGTAAGAGGTACATTATTTGAATCAGGATCAGACTGATTTTCCTTTCTAAGTACCTGTTCAGGATGATCATGGTCACCGCCTGCAGTACCTATACCTAATTCACCGTGTGCATTGTAACCCCATGCCCAAACTGTTCCGTCTGCTTTTAGAGCTACTGTATGATAGAAACCAGGCTGAACTTGAGGGTATGCAATATAATTTGTACCTTGCGGTTCAACGTTTAGTTTGAAGAAACCTTCTGCTCCGTTTTTATCCGTTACAACAATATATGTTATACCAGTCTTTTTAGCTGTCACAACGCCTGTCTTTGCATCGACTGTTGCAACTTCTGTATCAACCGATTTAAAAGTCAAATCATCAGGAGTATATGCAGACGCTCTCAACAAGTTAAATGATGATACACCGCTGATACCGCTTAAATCAATCGAAAGAATATCTCCCTCTTGAATTGAAGTTACAATTTTACTTGTATTCTGCATCTTTAATGTGTCGTAATATATTACAACATCATTGTCAACTCCATTGTTTGTCCATGTTGCTGTCGAGATTGTAAGTTGTGGCTGACCCATATCAGATACTACCTTAACAGGCGCTTTTCTTCTATCAGTCGTACCGTCACCAAGTTGACCGTTTATGTTATAACCCCAATCCCATACAGAATAGTCTGATTGAACAGAACCCATATGGTATCCGCCTGCATATAGACTTACTGTATCCTCAAGGTAATCTTTCTTTGTTTCGCCTCCAACTACACGTGTTGCATATACATATGTAGCATCTGACTTGTTAAGACCTAATTGTCCGTATGAATTATTACCCCATGCATATACCTTTGTGAATGGATCGGCAGATGCATTTTCAATAACGCGAGCTGACATTTGCTGCATACCTGCGGCAATTTCAACTACGTCACTAAGCTCTGTTGATACGTCTGTCTTTACAACTGTCGGTACATTTACAGTGCTTGCACTCGTATCTACACCAAGCTGTCTTTGGGCATTATAACCCCATGTATATGCTTTTCTGTCAGTTGTTACAACGCCTGCCGATACACCGCCGGCTGTAATTTGTACCACATTTTGTAAGCCTTTGTCTGTATCACCGTTGATACCTACAGGTCGAACCGGTGTTAAAGATGATGTGTATGACTTATTACCAAGCTGACCGTTAGAATTCTGACCCCAAGTCATAACACTGCCGTCTTTTCTTAGAACTACAGCGAAATCGTTAGTGCCGTTTACCCAGTCACCGCCTGCTGCGATTTGTATTACATCGCCCAAATATACTGTATATGCCAATCCACCGCTTACTCTTACAGGAGCATTTGAATCGGTATTTGTGTTATTACCTAACTGACCTACATTATTTTGACCCCAAGTATAAACATTACCTTTTCTGTCAAGAGCCATTGCGAATGTAGGACCTGCTGAAATTTGGATAATATCCTCCAAATAAGTGCTTGAGCTATCCTGCTCACCTGTTACAACCTGCATAGGTGTCAAACAGCTTGTTTTACTTGAATCAGTTGGGTTACCTTTTACACCGATACCTAATTGACCGTAGCTGTTATCACCCCATGCCCAAACTGTTCCGTTTTCACGAAGTGCAAGAGCATAGTAACGATTACCACCGTCAAATGTACCTCCTGCTGCAACCTGTACTACATTTGTAAGGTATTGGTTACCTGTAGCACCACCCAATACTTGTACAGGAATAAGTGAATCCGCTGTACTGTTGTTACCAAGCTGTCCCGCAACATTGTAACCCCATGTCCAAACTGTTCCGTCTGCCTTTAGAGCTACTGTTGACGATTGCTTAGCTGAAACCATAGGAGTTGCTACTGCGTCTTTCGGCTTAACTTGTACACGAATAATACCTACAAAGTTTCTTGTAGGATCTGTATCACGAATTATTACAACACCTGTTCCGTACTTACCGTTTTGGTTTGGAACAATTGTATTGCCGTTCTTGATTGTAAACAAAGTCTCGTCAAATGAAGAAATTTCAATATCCTTAGCATTTGAATATGAAGAACTCTTGTCAGTGATAAGGTTAAATCCGAAGATTTGTTCACCGATTAGCTTTGATGTATCTATAACAAGCTGTTCATCTTCAGCGATTGCTTCACCGCCCGACAAGCTTCTAGGCATTGAAGAATCTTCATATTTGCGTACAGTAGTACCTGTTTCACTCTTCTGTACTTCTGCATATTGAACATCAAAGTTTGTTGTCGGAGGGTATCCGACACTTACCGGAATTGATGAATTTTCATTCTTTGAGTTACCAAGTTGTCCATCTGTATTCAGACCCCATGCCCACACGGTTCCGTCTGTACGCACGGCTGCACCGAATTGACCATTTTGTGCACCAACAATTTGTACAACATCCTTCAAGTTTTGTACGTCCTGAACTTCATTTGTTGTAGTTGTTTTACCATTACCAAGCACACCATATCCGCCATATCCCAAGCTTGAAACTGTTCCGTCTTCTTTTAGGATATATGTATATCCGGTA